>Ga0209541_10000020_pt1 | contig 268455 bp, 248 predicted proteins | sample RifCSPlowO2_01_FD_184027 | JGI IMG/M metagenome (GOLD analysis project Ga0209541, IMG submission 184027) | Groundwater microbial communities from Rifle, Colorado - Rifle CSP2_plank lowO2_0.1 (SPAdes) (version 2) | ecosystem: Environmental > Aquatic > Deep subsurface > Groundwater | place...
TTGAAGGCGAACAGATGCCAAAACTCGAGCCGAAGGCGAGATTCTGGACAGCGCCCATTCTTACTTAAGATTTATATAATTCCCTCCATTTTTTAGGCGTATGGACAGCATTAATGGATTTATCGTGTACCCGACATATAGAATCAGGGTTGTTGACAATCTCGAAAAGGCGTTTATCTACCTTTATGGCCGCCTGGAAAGTGGGGAAAGCTTTCTTGTGATTAAGCACACCAGGCCATATTTCTTCATCAAAAAAGCAGACAGGAAAAAGGCAGAAGCTGTTGTCAAGGCAGATTATGAGGATACGGGCCTAAGGGATTTTGATGAGAATGAAGTGTCCAAGGTTGTGCTATGGAATCCGAGGGATGTGCCAGGCGCCAAGCAGGTCCTTGTGGAAAATGGCATTGGATGCTATGAAGCTGATATCAGGTTCACATATAGGTACCTGATCGACCAGGACATCAAGGGCTGCATAAAAATTGAAGGCAAGCACCAGGCAGGCCGTGAAGCAGGGGAAAAAGTGGACAGGGTCTATTATGAGCCTGGGATTTCTCCGACTGTTTACCAGCCAAATCTCAGGATTCTTTCCATGGACATTGAAACCGACGGCGAGGCTACAAGGATATTCAGCATTTCAATTTATGCAGAGGATTACAAGAAAGTCCTTATTGCAAAGCCCGGTGATTTCCAGCATGCAGAAAGCTTCAACAATGAAGAGGAGATGCTTTTGCGGTTCAAGGAGTTGGTCGATAAGCTTGACCCGGATATTATAACAGGCTGGAACCTTATAGATTTTGATTTGAAGGTTATCAAGGAAAGGATGGAGCGCTACAAAATCCCCTTTGCGCTTGGCAGGGGCAATGAAGCCAGCAAGCTCAGGATGACGGACTCGTTCTTCTTGGACTCCAAGGCAGATGTTGTTGGCAGGGCCGTGCTTGACGGCATACACCTCATGAAGATGTCGTTCGTGAAAATGGAGGACTATAAGCTCAATACAGTTGCAAAAAGCCTCCTTGGCAAGGAAAAGATAATCCAGCAGGGTGAAAGCTGGAAGGAGGAAATAGAAAAGGCATTCGAAAAAGACCCCCAGCACCTGATAAATTATAACCTTCATGACTCCGAGCTTGTTTATGAGATCCTGGAAAAGCAGAAGCTGGTTGAGCTCACAATCCGTAGAAGCATGCTGACAAGGATGCAGCTGGACAGGGTAAATGCAAGCGTCGCCTCGCTTGATTCCCTTTACCTCAAAGAGCTGCAGAAAAACGGCTATGTTGCGCCTTCAAGCGCTGCGAATGAGTCTGACGAAAGGATCAAGGGGGGCTTTGTGAGAAAATCAGTCCCTGGCATTTATGAGAACATAATTGTCCTTGACTTCAAGAGCCTGTATCCGAGCATCATGCGCACAATGAATATTGACCCGCTGGATTTTGTGAAAAGGGACAGGATTCATTCTTTCAAGAAGGATGAGCTGATTGAGGCGCCCAATGGCGCTCATTTCAGGAACAGGGATGGCATCCTCCCGAGGCTTATCCAGCAGCTCTGGGAGCAGAGGGACCGGGCAAAGAAGGAAAACAACAAGCTGGAATCAAATGCAATCAAGATACTGATGAACTCCCTGTTCGGCGTCCTGGCAAACCCGACATGCAGGTTTTACAACCTGGAGATTGCCAATGCGATTACCCATTTTGGGCAGTTCTTCATCAAGCTCTGCGCTGAAAAAATAGCTGACAGGGGTTTCATGGTGATTTATGGCGACACCGACTCAATTTTTGTGAAGCCTGAGACAGTATTGGAATACAAGGACGCAGTTAGGATAGGGCATGAATTGCAGGACGGCATGAATGAGTTTTTCAGGAAGTATATCAGGGACAATTACGGGAGGGACAGTGTCCTTGAGCTGGAATTCGAGAAAGTCTACAAGAAATTCCTCATGCCAAAAGTGAGAGGAAGCGAAGAGGGCGCCAAAAAAAGGTATGCGGGCATTGTTGAGGTGAAGGGGCAGGACAAGATGGAGTTCGTTGGCCTGGAATTTGTGAGAAGGGACTGGACCGGCCTCGCAAAGAAATTCCAGCTTGAAATGCTCGAGCTTATTTTCAAGGGCGAAAGAATCGACGAGTTTGTAAATGATTTTGTTGATAAGCTGAAAAAAGGGGAATATGATGGCCTGCTCATCTACAAAAAAGCCATCAGGAAATCTGTTGATGAATACACCAAAACAACGCCTCCGCATATAAAGGCTGCAAGAATGATGGGCAGGAAAAAATCAGGGCTTATTGAGTATTACATGACAGAAAACGGCCCCGAGCCTGTTGAAATGAGGAAAAGCAGGATTGATTACCAGCATTACATAGAAAAGCAGGTGAAGCCCCTCGCAGATTCAGTGCTTGTTTTCTTCGACAAGAGCTTTGACGAGGTCATTAAAGGCCATAAGCAGTCCTCGCTTGCTGATTTTGGATAAATTCATGCTTTGTTTCGGCTGGAGCGGGGAAGAAAAATAGATTCCCATCTAACGCTGGTAAATTTTATATATTGATGCAAATTCTGCTGGGGCATGAAGATGCGCATTATCAAGGGAAGCTATGACAAGTACAAGGACTGGAAAATGGACCCAAAGGGCTATTTTCTGATAAGGATAAACCAGAGGCTCGAGAGGATGGAAGTAGGCTACTGCCCCGGGCTGCCAAAAAAGGGAAAGCACGGCATAAAGGCAATGGTGACAGGCAAGACCCCGCAGGAAATATATTTCACAATGGCAAAGCTTGGCATGGTCTCCAGGCTGGACCACGCCGCCTATCTTGGGAAGGAGCTTGAGAAGGCCTATGTTGCCATGCAGCTCGGCCTGAAGTATGTGCAGGATGATGAGCTGGTTAACAAGGAAAATAAAATCAAGGGCAAAAGGAAGTAGCGGCAAAAAAAGGGTTGGCTATGGAAAAGGCAACGCAGTTTCTCATGGACTGGGCAAGGGAGTTCATTAAGAACAAAAACCTGATTGCCAAAAACCTCAATGCAATTGAGGAAAAGGGCTCTGAGCTCCTGGTAAAATACAGGGACAGGGAACAGGTTGTGCTTATCCGGCCGGTCTTGCAGTCATTCTATGATGCCCTGAAATATTTTGCAGCTGATGAGGATATGCATCTGGCTGTTGTAACTTTCAATACTCCTGAGGCTTTCAAGGCCCTCCTGGACAACTGGAAGGAATTGGTGAAGCACAGGAATTTTTGCGTGTACTTTGCCAACCCATTTTCACAGACAGACAAAAAATGGATAATTTACCCATATACGCATTCTAAGATTTGCGATGAAGACAGCCTTGAGATGGGATTGAGGAGCATGTTTGAGACGGTGGACAGGATAAGCAAGGAAGAAATCCCAATCAGGGTCTGATCTTTATGGCATGCCAAGTGTGTGGCTGGCGGAAAATTTGAAATGCAAAAAATTATTTTGGCTGGCCTGTGGCATCCTCCTCATGCAACCAGTCATAGCCAAACTCTTCCAGATGATGGGCAAGGTCTGCCCCGCCGCTCTTGGCAATCTTCCCATTGACAAGTATGTGCACCCTGTCAGGCCTGATGTAATTGAGTATTCTCTGGTAATGCGTGATGATAAGCACGCCAAGGTTGTGGCCCTTTAGGCTGTTTACCCCTTCTGACACGATTTTCAGCGCATCGATGTCGAGGCCTGAGTCTGTTTCATCAAGTATTGCCATTTCCGGCTCAAGCACTGCCATCTGCAATATTTCGGCCCTCTTTTTCTCGCCTCCTGAAAAGCCCTCATTGAGGTACCTGGTGGAGAAGGAAGGGTCCATTTTCAGCATTGACATTTTTTCCTTCATTTTTTTCATGAAATCCATGACAGAAATCTTCTCACCTTTGAGCGACATCCATGCTGTGCGCAAAAAGTTGCCCATTGTCACCCCGGGGATTTCCTGCGGGTACTGGAAGCTGAGAAATAGGCCCTTTTTTGCCCTTTCGTCAACAGGCAGGGATGTGATGTCATCTCCCTTGAAAAATATTTTTCCTTCTGTGATTTTGTATTTAGGATGGCCAATCAGGGTATAAGCCAGCGTGCTTTTGCCCGAGCCATTGGGGCCCATCAATGCCGCAACTTCGCCTTTATTGACCGTGAGGTTTATTCCCTTGAGTATTTCCTTGCCTTCAACTTCGACATGCAAATTCTGTATTTCAAGCTCTTTCAATTCAATCACCTTTAATTTATCCGCAATGCTTAATTTCAATATTATCTTGGATTGCCCATCCCAAATCAGCCATTCCTTTTTTTCAGCTTATGCTCATTCTCTTTTTTGTGCAGGAAAAGGGCGCCTTCCAGCACTTTGAGCGGCAATATGGCGCATTTGAGCCGTGTTGCATTCACATCAACGCCCAGCATTTCCATTATATTGTCCTTTGAAATTCCCGAAGCCTGCTCCATCGTCTTGCCAGGCAGGGTCTCCATCAGCATGGAAGCTGAAGCCTGGCTGATTGCGCAGCCCCTGCCAATGAATTTGGCATCGGTAATTTTATTTTTGTCCAGTTGCAGGGCTATATCAATTTCATCCCCGCAAATTGGATTATCACCGTGAAATGTGACAGTTGGGTTTTCAATCCTGCCAAAATTTCTTGGATGCCTGTAATGGTCAAGTATGTTTTCCCTGTAAAGGGGGTCCTGGAAATTCACACCCTGCCCTTTTCCTGTGTCATGGCTTGGCTTCTGTGTCATTTTTATCTATCCAGCTTGAAAACCTCTGATGCTTTTTTCAGTGACAATGCCAATTGGTCAATCTCTTCCTTGGTATTGTAGAGGTAAAGGCTTGCCCGGGTCGTGGCAGTCACGCCCAGAACTTTTGTGAGCGGCATTGCGCAATGATGGCCGCCCCGCACTGCAACCCCATCCCGGTCGAGCAAAGTCGAGAGGTCATGTGGATGGACATCCCCCAGGCTGAAGGAAATAACACTGCCGCGCATTTTCGTGTCTTTTGGGCCATACAGTGTCAATTGATTGATTTCGCTTAATTTTTCAAGGGCATATTTTGTCAGGCTGTCGCAATGGGACTTCACATTGCCCATGCCAATCTTGTTTAAATAATCAACTGCTGCCCCAAGTCCTGCAGCGCCTGCGACATTTGGTGTCCCTGCCTCTAACTTTCCCGGAATCGTGTCATACTCTGTTTTTTCAAGCTCCACCCTCGCAATCATGTCCCCTCCAAAAAGGAAAGGGTCCATTTCTTCCAGGATATCTTTTTTTCCAAGCAGGACGCCAATTCCCATGGGGCCCAGCATTTTGTGGCCTGAAAATGCGACAAAATCAAAGTCATGCTGCTTTCCGTTGAATGGGAAATGCGGAACCGACTGTGCTGCATCAAGCACAAAAATCGCCCCATTCTCATGCGCAATATTGGCAATTTCATCGACAGGGTTTATGGTTCCGAGCACATTGGACATGTGGCAGACGCTTACAAGCTTGGTTTTTCCTGTGATTTTATTGTGGAATTCGTCAGTCTTTATTTTTCCGGTTTTGGCGTCTACTGACAGGAATTTCAGCTGCGCTCCCCTGGATTTGGCAAGGAACTGCCATGGCACAAGGTTGCTGTGATGCTCCATTTCTGTGAGCACAATTTCATCGCCTTTTCGTATATTCTTCATGCCCCATGCACGCATTACCAGGTTGAGGCTTTCTGTTGTGTTTCTTGTGAATATTGTGGCCTCTTCCTCCCAGTTCACATGTTTTGCAGTCTTTTTCCTTGCGCCCTCATAAGACTCTGTTGCTTCCTGGCTCAGGGTATGGATAGACCGGTGGATATTGGAATTGCTTTTTTCATAATAATTCTTGATGGCGCTGATTACAGAAACCGGTTTTTGGGAGGTTGCTGCGTTGTCAAGATAAACCAGGCTCTTCCCATTGATTTTCCTGCCCAGAATCGGAAAATCCTTCCTGATTTTTGTGACGTCCAGCATTTCAGGCAGCACCGCCATTTGGTTTGGTATTGTCAGTTGGCATGTTCTCCATTATTTCAGCGATTATTTGCGAGGTTTGGTCTTTTAGCCGTTGCACAGTCAGCCTGGAAAGCATTGCTTCAAGAAAGCCTTCCACCATTTTTCTTTTTGCCTGTTGCCCATTCAGCCCTCGGCTCATGAGGTAAAACATTTTTTCCTTGTCGAGCTGCCCAATCGTGACTCCGTGCGTGCATCTCACATCATTATTGTCAATTTCAAGGTTTGGCTTTGCATCTGCAGCTGCCTTTGGGCTGAGGATTAAAACATCCTGCTTTTGATAGCCGTTTGAGCCCCTTGCACCCTCCCGTATTTTCACAGTGCCTTCATAGATTGAATTCGCCTTGTCATCCAAAATTCCCTTGGTCAGCATGTCACTGACTGTATCCTGTGCAGAATGCTGGTTTCTCAGGAAAATGCCGAATTTTTGGGACTTGTTCCCATAGAATAAACCCCAGTTGTTGGTTTTGGCGCCTTGCCCTGCCAAGTCTGTGAAGCATTCTGACACTGTTGTCCTGCCGCCGAAAGTGCAGTCCATCCAGTCAATTTTTGCATTGCTGGAAATCTTTCCCTTCTTTATGCTGATGTCATATACATTGTCAGGCATGTTTTGTATCTTCCCATAGAAAATCTCAGAGCTGTCTTCTGCAAAAACCTCAATTGCGTGGCTTCTCAATATTTTTTCATCATTGCCAACAGCAGAATTGGGAGAGGCATGGACTGATTCCATGATTATGGCTTTGCTGCCTGGCTCTGCCACAATCAATGCCCTGTCAAAATTTAGCTTTTCAGTAAGTTCATATGAAATATGAATTGGGTCATCTGACCTTGCATTTTTTTGCAGGTGCACTGCAATCCCCCTGTTCCAGAAAGCTGAATTCATGGCTGCAAATTTATTTTCCGTGAAGCTCTGCGAGTATAGCCTGCCTTGGGCCATTCCTGGATTTTTTTCAAGGTACTCTGCAAGGCTCGTGATGATTATGCCCTGCCTGGCAAGGGCATCAGGGCTTTTTTCGGAAATTATTTTCACTCCCTGCGGCATCCTTTGCGCGTTCGAAGAATCCCTTTCATTTTTTGCCTGTTTCCCGTCGCCAATCATGCCATTGACCATGTCAAGGTTCATGCTATGGATTTTGTCGGGCATCTTTTGGTCGAAGAAAGCTTCTTCAGCCTTTTTTCTCATGGCCTCAAGCCATTGCTGTATTTTTCCTGTTTTGCCATGTTGGGCAAAATCTTGTTCTGTGTTTTGGTGCCTTATTGCCATTTCCTTCAGTCTAATCAATTAAAGGCAGGACGTGCATCGCACAGCTGCCTTAGCCAACAGACCCCTCCATCTGCAGTTGTATAAGCCTGTTTAATTCCACCGCATATTCAAGGGGCAGTTCCTTGACAATGGGCTCGATAAATCCAGATACAATCATTTGAGTTGCCTGTTCTGTTGACAGCCCCCTGCTCATGAGATAAAACAATTGGTCATCGCTGATTTTGCCAACAGTAGCTTCATGGCCAATATCTACAGCATTCTCCTTTACATCCATGAACGGGAAAGTGTTGGATTTGCTTATGTCATCCATTATTAGCGCATCGCAATTGACCATGCTTTTTGAGTTCACAGCGCCTTTGATGATTTTCAGCATGCCGCGGTACGATGCAATGCCCCCTTCGTTGCTGATGCTTTTTGACTTGATTATGGATGTTGTGTTAGGCGCCATGTGGAAAACCTTGGCTCCAGTGTCCTGGTTTTGGCCTTTCCCTGCATAAGCTATGCTTATGTGGTCAGCCCGTGCATTTTTGCCGACCAGCATGCTGCAGGGATAAAGCATTGTGACCCCGCTCCCCATATTCCCGCCAATCCATTCCATGGTTGCGTTTTTTTCCACAATCGCCCTCTTGGTGTTCAGGTTCCAGGTGTTTCTGCTCCAGTTTTCAACTGAGCTGTATCTTACCCTTGCCCCCTCGCCGACAAATATCTCAACGCACCCGGCATGCAAAGAATTAACGCTGTATTGTGGTGCAGAGCATCCTTCAATATACTGCACTTCTGCATTTTTTTCAACAATGATCAAGGTGTGCTCAAACTGCCCCATGTTTTTGGCATTCATCCTGAAGTATGCCTGCAGTGGCATCGTTACCTTGACTCCTTCAGGAACGTAAATGAATGTGCCACCGCTCCAAACAGCGCCGTGAAGCGCCGCAAACTTGTGGTTTTCTGCAGGGACGCATTTTGTCATGAAGTATTTTTTCGCAATCTCCGGATATTTTTTGACAGCAACATCACAATCCTCAAAAATTACACCCTTGTCCTCCCATTCCTTTTTCAGGCTGTGATAGACAACATCAGACTCGTATTGCGCACCCGCACCCCCGAGAACCGTTCTTTCAGCAGCAGGGATGCCGAGCCTTTCAAATGTTTTCTTGATATCCTCAGGAAGGTTTTCCCATTTTTGCGTTCTTTCGGCGTCGGGCCGCATGTAGTAGATAATCTGCTTAAGGTCCAAAGGCGACAGGTCAACCCCCCATTTTGGGATGTCCTTTTGCATGAAAACATCAAAGGAATGAAGCCTTTTCTGGAGCATCCAGTCTGGCTCATTCTTCATCCTGGATATGGTTTCCACTATTTCCCTGGTTAGGCCAAGCGATGCCTTGAACTTGTACCGTTCTTCATTGGGCGTGTCCAAGTCTTCCTTGGAGATTGTTGCCTGGATGATATTGTCGGGATCCATGGTATTGGTAATTTAGCCAAAGGGCCATATTCTGGATTGATTTTGCGCTTTATAATGTTAAGTCATTAACGGGGTTAATTGTCATAGCAAAAGGAAAAAGCAATAAGCATTAATTAACTATTGTTAATTATTTATAAAGTTTGCCTATAAGCATAAAAGCAGATGTGAAGAATAATGTCTGGGAATTTGTACCTTCTTAATTGTGCAATTATTCATAATCCATGAGAAATTGCGCCAGCAGCCTGACGCCAAATCCCGTAGCGCCTTTGCTGTTATACCCTTTTTCCTCATTTGCCCAGGCTGTGCCTGCAATATCAAGGTGCGCCCACTTGGCTTCGCCGACAAAATGCGAAAGAAAAACTGCGCCAGTTATGGTGCCTGCTGGATTTCCGGGGGTATTTGATATGACATTCTTTACATCTGCATGGTCGCTTTTCATCAGCTCGGCATAATCTTCAAACATCGGTAATTCCCACAGGCGCTCATAGGTTTTTGAACCGGCTACTATCAGCTTTGAAACAAGGCCGCGGTCATTGCCAATCAGGGCTGCCACATTATTTCCAAGCGCGATTATTACGGCTCCTGTCAGGGTGGCCAGGTCAATGACCGCCTCTGGCGAGTATTTTTCAACAGCAAAATGCAGCGCATCTGAAAGTATGACCCTTCCTTCAGCATCTGTGTTAAGGACTTCTATGGTCTTGCCTGACATTGTCCTGATGATATCCCCTGGCTTGTACGATGAGTCGCTTACAAGGTTCTGGACAAACGGCATTATGCCCACCACATTGATGCTTGGCTTCAGCTTTGCAACAGCTTCCATTGCCACCATAACGGCAATTGCGCCTGCCTTGTCCATCTTCATCGTATCCATTGCAGAAGCAGGCTTAATGTCCAGGCCGCCTGAATCAAAGCAGACTCCTTTGCCGACAAGTGCAATTGTCCTGTCTGAATTTGCCTTGTATTCCATAACCACAAGCCTGGGCTCGGCATGTGCCCCGGAATTGACTGCAAGTATGCCATTCATGCCCATTCCCTGGATTTCCTTCAGGCCATATGCCTTTAGTGCCAGGCCACAGTCCTTGGCTATTGCCTTGGCCTGGTCTGCCATATAGATAGGGGTTGCAATTGAAGGAGGGGTATTAACCAAATCCCTTGCCTTGATATTCAATTCCCCAAAAAGCTGGCCCGCATCTGCTGCAGCCTCAATGGCCTTTTTTTCCTCATCATTGGCATCGCTCAGGACTATATTTTCAACTGTTTGCTGTGACTTCTCTGCCTTGAAATTTTCAAACTTGTAGCCGGACATAATGGCTGCCTCGGCTATTGATTTTGCAGCATCGGATTTGTTGAAAAGCTCAGAAATTGCCAGGGAAAACGCGATTTCCTTTACTCCTGCTTTGTTTGCTGCTTTAATGGCTGATGCAATTGCGTTTCTAAGCTGTGCAAGGGAAAATCCCTCCTGTGGGCCCAGGCCCACTGCAATTGCGTTTATTTTGGTTGGCAGCCTTAAGCTCAATACCTGGTCAGCCTTGCCTGTAAAGCTTAGTGATCTCATGCTGTCATGCAAAAATTCCCTGTCTTCATCAGGCAGGCCCTGCAGGGCAAGTTTTGTCTCTCCTTCAAACAGCCCGAGAAATACCGTGTCCTTTGTGGAAACCCAATGCTTGTTGGAAGTTACTTTGACTCGCATTGCTGGTTAAAATCGCGCCTGATTTAAAATCTTTATCATTAATGGCACAGAATTCGTATGGCATGGTTGTAAATAGGCTGCATCCATGTGAAGCTTTTTATTTTATTGGGTTTTCTTGGGTGTGTCAATTGGCTTACGCCAGGGTGTTATCTCACATTCTGCGGCTGTAATCTAGCGGTAGGATACAACCCTCCCATTTGAGCAGAAGATAGGTTGGTACCCGGGTTCGAATCCCGGCAGCCGCATTCATAGGATGGCAGGTGCCGCAAAATTCATATAGATTGCCCAATCATTGTTAAAAAATGCTTAAATTAAAGATGCCTTTTCTGAAAACTGAAGCGCCCCGCGATTTTGAGGTTTGGGACTGCCACACCCACATAGGCACTGACAGGGATGGCTTAAGCCTTGAGGCAGAGAAGCTGCTCCAGCTCATGAAAATAAGCAAGCTGCAAAAATGTGTTGCCTTTCCATTTGATGAAGTCGCTGCGGGTGAGGATTTTCATGCGCCCAATGACAGGATATACAAGGCATTTATGAAATACCCTGACAGGATTATCCCTTTTTTCAGGATAAACCCGAATTTTCCAGCGTGGAAAAATGAGGCCGTGCTTAGAAAGTCCCAGGGTTTCAAGGGGATAAAGCTCCACCCGAGGGCGCAGAAGTTCAAGATTCTTGATCCAAAGGCAAAGGAGGTTTTCGGCTGGGCATCTGAAAATAAGATTCCAATCCTAATGCATACCGGCCTTGGCATGGGAAAAATTGGCCTGGATGTCAGAAAGCTTTTGTCAGAATTTGGCAGTTTAAGGCTCATTTTCGGCCATGCCGGGATCGCTGACCTTGACAATGTAATAGACGCTGTGCGCTCTGTGGACAACCGCCATGTGTATTTTGAAACATCTGTTGTCAAGGCCTATGATTTAATCGACCTCATTGACAGGGTCGAAGCGGATAGGATTATTTTCGGCTCAGATGTGCCATATGGTGACATGGAGGCAGGAGTCCAGCTCCTGAAGGACATAGCAGAAGCAGCAGATATTGACAGTGATGCACTGGCCAATATATTCAAGAATAATCTGCAAAGGTGCTTGGATGGCAGATAAGCCAAAAAATGTGATTGAGGAATATGCTGAAAAGATTTTGAAAGGCGCCAGCATAGGCAATCCGTTTGAAAGATTTTCAGACTTGTTTGGCAACCTTGAATTTGTTGCAGGCGACAGCCGGGCTGTCAGGCATATTGTGGAAAACCTTGACCCATTTATCAGGAGCCGGAACAAGAAAATGCTCTATTATCTCAGGATTTATTCCAGCCTTCTGTATGCTGACAGTTATTTTGAAAGGGGCAACATTGAGAAAGCCAAATACTATCTGGAGCTGGCGCTTAATACGGAGCTGAGGGAAAAAATGCCGGCCGAGGAAAAATATGCAGCCAAAATAAGGAGCTTGATTGATTATGCCATGGACCAGATGAAGGATCCTGCGGCAATGCCTGACAAGGAAAGGCTGCGGACCAGAATTCACATAGCCCAGAATGTGTGTGTTTTGAGAATGCTATACACATGATAGGGTGGGCATGGAGATAATTCTAAAAATAAATATGGAAAATTAGTGGTCCTGCTTCAAAATGCTGACGGGGATTTGCCGCAGTACGGGCAGTTTCTTGGTGTTTGCGTTTCAGGATTAAAATTGTACTTATAATGGCAGGCGCTGCAGATATTAATGACCTTTGGCGTCTCGCCTCTCCTTTCAATGCTTGAAATCCTTGGCCCTCCAATCCTTGCGGATCCCAATCTTGAGCTTTCTGTTGCAGGAGTATGTGCTGCGACAATGTCAGGGTCTGTTTTTTTGTCATGGGCTAAAGTCTTTTTGGCCTTAAGGCAGTTGGGGCACACCATCATTTTTTCATCCAGGTCCATTTTCAAAAGGGTTGATGGCGTCTTAGCTCCACACTTTCTGCACGAAACCATAATCTGTTTTTCAAGCATTATTTCATCTCCGTTGTTTGGCCGTGCCAGTGCCTTCAGTTATCTGCCCTTTGGCATCCGGTGAATTGTACTGCGATGCCATTTGCATACTGGCCGTATTACTCTCCAGGTGTAAATATTTCTGATTATATATATTTTTCTTTGATTGGGTTTTCAGGGACCATGTTTCATGCCCTTGCCAAGGTAGCCTGGCCTTTTCTGTTCGGCATTTGCCAAGGCCTGCCTATGCGCATGCTCGAGTGATTTTGCCGCTTCTGCATGCGTCATGCCAAGCACAGCAAAAAGGCTTGCCATGTCATGTGGATTCCGCATTCCGAGCGGATTTGCTGCAAAACTGGCCATAGTTGTATCCAGCCGGAATTTCCTGGCCAGGCGTATGTTTTGCCTGATTCTCCCAAGAATTTGCGACTTAAGCATCCCCTTGGAATCCAGGATTTGCGCAAAGGAAAAGCCAATGGAGATTTCATTTGATTTTGACAGCGATGCCAAGACCTGGTTGAGCCCGGAATTGCGTGAATGCGAGGAATCCCTCGGCTGGTTCTGTTCCAGGCCAAGCATAATGTCTGTCCGCTTTACCTCAAAATAAGGCCTGAGGTCCTGAAAAGGCTCTGCAATTGCAATATTCAGGCTTATGTTTTCAGAAAAAGGGTAATTTCCGGATTTTCCTGCAATTGCAGCAAAAAAGATCTCAACATTGAGCTGTTTGCCTAATGCATTATATTCAGCAGTATTCCCCGGGGCCTTTATTTTTTCACCGGTGTAAGCAAAACAAATTGCTGTATAGCCCAGCCTGCTGGCCATTTTGATAAAGTCATTTTCATTTCCATTGGGAAAAACAATGTCAATCATTTTTATCGCCATTCCATCATTTATTTCTGCACCATTCTTTCTGTTTCGGCATTTTATTTAACCTGCAAAAACTGAGCTTTTGTGCTATTTAAGCCTTTGTCATTATTGCCATGGTGATTTCGGGGGGATTTTCCGCGCGCTTTTACGCTTTCAGAATATTCCTCTGAATACTGGCAGGCTTTGCATATCCTGGAATGGCTTGGCTCCCCACAGTTTTCGCACTCGGCCAGGCCTCTTTTCTTCTCTATTTTCCTGAAATGCTGCTTCAGCATGGGCAATTGCTCGACAAACCTTTCCACAATCATTTTTTTTGTTCCTGGCCTGGCCCGCTCGTATTCATTAAGCGCGTCCCTGACTTTTGCCCTGAAGGATTCAGGCGCGTGCGGGCATTCAGAATAATCAGATTGGAGCCCGTGCAAAAATGAATATGCCATGACCTCTTTTTCAGAGCAGAAATACAGGGGCTTTACCCTGTTTACAAATTTTTTGTCCCTGGCAATCCCTGATGACGGCCCAAGCCTGGCAGTTATGCTGAGATTGTTCTTGAGGTAATTCATCATTATTGATTGGGCTTCATCATCCAGGTTATGGCCTGTTGCCAGCTTGTCATATCCTCTTGACATTTTGTTGAGCAGGTACCTCCTGAAAGTGCCGCAGATTGAGCACGGGATATAGTTCATGCGTGTGAGCATTTTGTCCAGCTCTGCGCCAAATTCCTTTTTGTATGAGTAAATCCTGAGCCTGATTTTCCCTGTTTCATGCCCATTGCAGAATTTTCTCAGGATTTCAAGGGTCTTGTCGCGATATCCCTTAATTCCCTCGTCGATTGCCAGTGCCTCAACATTGTAGCCCAATTTCCTGAGCAGGTGCAGGAGCACAGTGGAGTCCTTTCCGCCTGATGCTGCAACAGCTACCCTGTCTTTCCGCGAAAACAGCCTAAAACGCCTTATTGCGTCCTTCACCTTGCCTTCAAAGTAAGAAGTAAAATGATTTTTGCATAATTTTGGGTTGGAGAAAACTGCCCTTTCATTGCATGTTGTGCATTTCATCTTGCTATCTAACCGCCGGAGATTACAGACAATATTTTGACCTCATCAGAATCAGACAAGGGCTCATCCTCAGTAACGAGGCTGCTGTTTTTTACAATCAGTATTTCTTCAGGGTTCAGGCGAAGCTGCTTGATAAGGTCAAGTGCCTTGCCATTGAATTTCCTGCTTATTTTCTGGTTCTGCCTTTCCAAAAAGATTTTCATTTTTCCTTGCCCATGATGTGCTTTGCCCGGTTTATCTCATGCACGGTGCTTATAGGAGATGGGTGGATTTTAAGTTTAATTAAAGCTTTGGTTAATCGGCTAAATATTCCGCTTGGAATCGGCATATCACAAATATTTAAATATAAGTAACGATTGTAAAGAGAATTATGAAAATGTCAGGCCCTGAGTTCACAACCGGGAAAAATTCCCAAATGCCAATGTTCTGGCATAATTCATATAATAGCTTGGGCTCTGCCATTAAGCGAACAACAATTAATTGCCCTAAAAGACGCTAAAGCCCAAAAAACCGGGTTCAGGCATCTGCGGGGCGTCTTCGACCATATAATTCTACTCCAGGATGCTTGGACCAGGCATTGGGCTATAAAAAAACGGAGGCGGTTGAAATGCCACAGGAAAAGCACATACCCAGTGAGGAAGCAGTTTGCCAGTATTGCCTTGAAAAGGAGATTGGCAATTGGATGAATGACGGCGCCGGCCCGGAAATAGCCAGAGTCATAAGCGACTCTTTTGGCTATTTGCTCCACGAAGGAATATGCAAGATTTGTGGCAATAGGATCCTTAATTCAGCTATCCTCAACGCCGGGATTGGATTTGACACACTGTCCGAGGAGCTTGAAATTGAGGGATATGATGATGAGCTCTTATTGGGCAAAAGCATGATGCTTAATTAGGATTCAGCAGGGGCTTGGGCTCCATTTTTTTCTTTTTTTCTTATGAAATTGCCCAATATTGCTATGGTTTAGGCAAACAGTTTATAGATTGCATGCACTCTTATTTAGCCTTGCCGTCGTGAATTCCACAGGAAGCAATGGAGGCATATCTTCTCTGATTTATATATCGCCCAACAAAAGTCTTTATAAATGCCAAGCTTTTTATAGGTTTATAAATGGTATTTAAAGGACGGCGGCTGGCGAAAATGGCCAAAAGCCCAAAAAAATTTGGCCGGCTGCAGCTGATTGCTTTTGCAGCGTTGATTCAATAAGGGGTTATGTATTGATTGGAGGGGGAGCATTCATTTTAGCGCAGGTGGCTTAATGACGGCCAACCCCTATAAAAAACATGCAAATGGCAGTTAGGCCAGAACGAAAATATTCGAGGTGTTATTATGGGAAAAAAGGAAATTCAAGTGGTTAACATCGTGGTAAGCACTTCTCTGAAACATGACATCCCATTGGAAAAAATGGCTGCCACCCTCAGCAATACAGAATACAATCCGGAACAATTCCCTGGGCTTGTTATAAGGATTAAGGAGCCAAAGACTTCTGCATTGATTTTCAGCTCTGGCAAGATTGTATGCACAGGAGCCAGGAGCATGGACAAAGTGGAAGAAAGCATTAAGAAAATTATCAAAAGCCTGGAAAAAATAAATGTCAAGATCACAATCAAGCCTGAAATCAAGATCCAGAACATAGTTGCCTCAGGCACAGTTGGGATGGACCTTAACCTCAATACACTGGCCATGAAACTGGACAACACAGAATATGAGCCTGAGCAGTTCCCGGGGCTTGTTTACAAGCTGCCACAGGCCAAAGCCACATTCCTGCTTTTCAGTAATGGCAAAGTGGTGTGCACCGGAACCAAGAGTGAGGCAGAAGTGCACAAGGCTCTTGACAAGCTGATTGAAAATCTAAAAAAAGTTGTGTGAGCAAGATTTTCGCCATAACCGAAAATAATCAAAGGCATAGGTGTAGCTATCGTGGATGCAACTGAACAGGTGAACAGGCTAAAAGAGTTTGTGGAGAAAGAATATTTTGACAAGCTTGTCAGCAACGCCCAGGCGGGCAAATATTTTATCCATATTGATTTCAAGGTTCTCTCGTTGTTTGACCCGGATCTTGCGGACATAATGCTGGAGCAGCCTGAAGAAGTTGTCAGGGCTGCTGAAATTGCAATCCAGAGCTTTGACTTGCCTGGCGAGAAAAAAAATTTCAAGGTCAGGATTGACAACCTGCCAAAAAACCAGACAATAATGATAAGGAACATCAGGAGCAACCACATCGGCAAGCTTCTTTTCATGGAGGGTGTTGTAAGGCAAAAATCTGATGTGAGGCCGCAGGTCACAAGCGCAAAATTCGAATGCCCTAGCTGCGGCAATGTTATTTCAGTCCTCCAGCTTGACTCCAAATTCAAGGAGCCGACAAAATGCGGATGCGGGAGAAAGGGAAAATTCCGCCTGCTCAGCAAGGAACTGGTTGATGCGCAGGGCATTGTGCTTGAGGAAGCCCCTGAAAACCTGGAAGGAGGCGAGCAGCCAAAGAGAATCAATGTTTTTCTCCAGGAAGACCTTGTCAGCCCGATAACTGAGAAAAAAACAAACCCCGGAAGCAAGGTTAGGGTTGTTGGCATGGTAAAGGAAGTGCCGATTATTCTCAAGACAGGCGGCCAGTCTACACGGTTTGACCTTTTTGTGGATGCAAACAATATTGTGGGGGTTGAAGAGGATTATTTTGACATTGAGATTTCACCGGCCGAGGAAAGGGAGATATTGGAGCTGGGAGCAGACCCAATGCTTTACCAAAGGCTTGTGCGGTCAATGGCGCCGTCAATTTACGGCCACGAAAAAGTCAAGGAGGCATTGCTTCTGCAGCTTGCGGGCGGCGTTCAGAAAAAAAGAAGCGATGGCATGGTCACAAGGGGAGACATGCATGTCTTGCTTGTCGGTGACCCGGGAAGCGGTAAGTCACAGCTCCTGAAAAGGGTCAATATGATAGCCCCTAAAGGAAGGTATGTCAGCGGAAAAGGTGTGAGCGGCGCTGGATTGACAGCAGCTGTTGTCCGGGACGAATTCCTGAAAGGCTGGGCCCTTGAGGCTGGCGCGCTGGTTCTTGCCTCGAATGGAATCTGCTGCATTGATGAGATGGACAAGATGGGCACAGATGACAGGGCTGCAATGCACGAAGCATTGGAGCAGCAGACAATAAGCATCAGCAAGGCAAATATCCAGGCAACATTGATAGCCAGGACAACTGTGCTTGCAGCAGCCAACCCAAAATTTGGCAGGTTTGACCCTTATGAAGTCCTGGCAAACCAGATTGACCTGCCACCTACGCTTATCAACAGGTTTGACCTTATCTTTCCAATAAAAGACTTGCCTGACCGTGACAAGGACCAGAGGGTTGCTGACCATATACTCACCTTGCATAAGAATCCTGAAATGGACGAGCCTGAAGTGCCGTCAAGGCTTCTGAAAAAATACATTGCCTATGCGCGAAGGAACATCCATCCTGCACTGACTGATGATGCCCTCGAGGAAATCAAGGAATATTACCTGAGCATGAGAAGCAAGGGCTATACAGAGGAATCAGGCTCAAGAAGCATCCCGATTTCTGCAAGGCAGCTTGAAGCCCTCGTAAGGCTTGCCGAGGCAGCAGCCCGAATCAGGCTCTCAAATGTTGTTGAGATTGCTGACGCTAAAAAAGCAGTTGAACTGCTGCATTACTGCCTGGCCGAGATTGGCGTTGACCCTGAGACAGGAAAAATAGACATAGACAGGATAACAACCGGCGTCCCGGCAACAGAAAGGGTCAAGATATCCAACATTAAGGAAATCATCACAGAGCTTGAGGGGAGGTTTGGAAAAGTTATCCCAATTGAGGAGATTGTAAAGGAAGCCCAGGCAGCAGGAATCAAGGAAGACAAGGTCGAAGAGACAATTGAAAAGCTGAAGCGCAGCGGCGATATTTTTGAGCCAAGGCGCGGACATATCAGCAGGATGTAGCGCTTAGGTCTGGAAGGGGGAGAAGAGCGCAGGCAAGGAGAATAAAATGGTTTCTGAAACTCCGGTAAACCGTCTGGTGTCGCATAAAATCAGGGTTGTTGACCTTCTTAGGGGCAAATTCATCAAGATGGAAGGATGGGAGCCAAATTATGTCCTGACAGAAAATGAAAAAAGGGTTTCCAGGCTGAATCTCTTGGGGACAGTTGTATCGGTTGCTCCTGAAAGGGGCATTGCAGGTATTGATGATGGCACCGGGATGATCAACCTTAGGTTTTTTGGCGAGCCTGCTATGCCTGAGGGGCTAAGCATTGGCCAGATAGTGAATGTCATTGGCAAGGTAAGGCAGTATAATGATGAGATATATATTCTCCCTGAAACGATAAGGGTTCTGCAGGACATGCGCTGGTTTGATGTCAGAAAACTGGAGCTTCTCAAGCAGGATTTGGAAGAAACAGGCACTGAAGGCCTGCAATCGCATCCAGGCAAAGAAAAAGGTGAAAATTTGGCTGTGGCAGAAGAAGCAAAAAATATCGGGGAAATGCAAACTGATGGGGCTGTTGGGCAACCTGAAGAGCCGGATGCTGTGAGCCCTGCCCAGAAAATATATGAGCTCATAAAGAAAATGGACAGTGGCAAAGGGGCAGACATAGATGATGTTAAGGAGAAGTCTGGGATTGATGCAGGGCTTTTCGATAAAGTATTGAGGACATTGATGGAGCAGGGAGAGATTTTTGAGGCGAGAACTGGCAAATACAAGGTTCTGCAATAAGCCATCTCAGTCTCCTGCTTTCACTGCCTGAAAGCAATTGAATTCTCTAGAAAACAAGGGGGGTTATGTAAACTTCGAGCCATGCCGCGAGGAGAACCGTGCCAAGCGCAATCAGGATTATATCAAGCGTGTCAATGATTATTCGCTTGAATTTGTCCATGTCAAGCCCATGCTTTAGCATGGCAACTGAAATGATCCCGCCTGCCAGCCCAGCTGCAAAATAGGCAAATATCTCAGGGATTCCATGGATGGCGTATTTCAGCAGGCCAAGCGAAAAAACCTTGAAATATGCCGCACTCTTGGCCAGGCCGAGCATTGTTGCTGCCTCTGCAATGCCTGTCCTTATAAAATTCCCAACAGCGGTTGCAATCACTGAAGCATTCCAGGTCAGGATAAAGATTGCCCCTACCCCGTATAAGAAAGCAAATAGCAGAGAAAACATCATGACTTGCAGGTTGTTGAGCAAAATTTGGACAAAAAGCGCATTCTGGACTGCATTGCCGGTGACTGGCGAGTTTATTCTGTTGATTGTTGATGACTGGACTGAAAATAATTGTTCAACAATTGAAGCATCAAGGACAATGTACCAGAAAGCCATTGCCATGACCATGCCAAGAAAGAGAAAAAGGAAAAATTCAAGCGCCTTTGCATGCTCCTTCAGCAGGCTTTTCTCTTCTGCTATTTCTTCGTCCTTCTGTTCCTCCATTTTTATGGTATTGTAAATAAGAGGTATGCATGCCATTGTCGTCAAAAATACCATGACAAGGCTTGCCTGGCCTTCGAAAATCCAGAGGCTCAGAAAAACTGCTATTGAGCTGTAGAGCGCGCCGTAGAGAATCATCTTTTGCGGCCTGCTTTCCGCTGCAAACGGGTTAATCAGCGACTCCAAAACCATACCTGTCTCTTTATCGAGTCAGTATAAATATTTTTTGGGGCAGGAGGCTTAGTAGAAAAGTTTACGTTTTGCCATCAGTTTTGCGGGCATTCTTGGGATAAGTATTGCCCGAATTAGCAGGGCCTGGAGAAGCCTCAGGTTATACAGGATATGCCCCCTGATCGTTACCATTCCAGAGTAAGGCAACAAATATATATAATATGTAATGGAATGCTTGCATTATGGCTAAAGATACCGCTGAAGAAAAAATAAAGGAATATGGCGAAATGCTGCAGGCAGTAAGGCAGGAAATAGCAAAAGTCATGGTTGGCCAGGACGAAACTGTGAATGCCATGCTCAGGGGGGTTATTGCAAGCAGCCACATTCTTGTTGAGGGCGTGCCTGGAATCGGAAAAACACTGCTTGTCAGGGCGCTTGCAACTGTGATGGGATGCGACTTCAAGAGAATCCAGTTCACGCCAGACCTCCTTCCATCTGATATTGTGGGGATTAATACTTATGAAAAGGACAGGGGTTTTTACGTGCTGAAAGGCCCGATATTTTCCAATTTTGTGCTGGCAGACGAAATCAACAGAGCCCCGCCAAAAGTGCAGTCCTCCTTGCTTGAGGGAATGCAGGAAAGGCAGGTCACAATTGGCAGGGAGACATTCGAATTGCCGGCCCCTTTTTTTGTCATGGCAACCCAAAACCCAATTGAGAATCTTGGAACATTCCCGTTGCCTGAAGCGCAGGTTGACAGGTTCATGTTCAAGGTCAATGTTGGCTACCCCAATATCCGCGAAGAGCAGGAAATTTTGAGGCGGAACATGACCATCAACAAGTTTGAATCCTTTGGCCTCAAGCCCATCATGGACCAAAACAAGATTCTTGACATCCAGGAGGCGGCAAAGAATATTTTCCTGCATGATAAAGTTGAGAGGTACATTGTCTCAATAGTGGATGCCACAAGAAACTCAATCAAGTATGATATGAAGCTGGGAAAATACATTGAATGGGGCGCATCGCCCAGGGCAACCCTTGGATTGTTCATTGGTGCCAAGGCAGAAGCCCTGATGGCTGGCAAGAATTTTGTAACCCCCTACTATGTAAAGAAGGTAGCCTTGGATACTCTCAGGCACAGGATATCAATAAACTATGAAGGCCAGACAGAAGGCGTCACATCTGAGATGGTAATAAAGGAAATGCTCGAAAAAGTGCCAATCCCATAGTTGCCATGCAATCTTCAGGAAAGGAAAAGCTTGTCATTATGAATGCATGTTTTTTATCAGGATAATAAAGGGGCTTTGATATGAAAGAAATTAGGCTGGACCTGAAGCCATTGATGAGAAAGGCGTTCATCATGGCAAAGAAGGATATAGCAGGCTCCCAGGAAAAGCAGACCGGTTCAGGAAAAAGGCAGGTCGGCTCAAGAAGGGCCATCTTCGGCTCTAAAGGCGTGGAATTTGAAAAATTCCGTGATTTTGTCCCTGGTGAGGATGCAGGAAGAATAGACTGGATTGCCAGCTTTCGGGCGAAAAAAACCCTCATCAGGATTTATTCTGAGGAGCAGAACAAGGACATACTATTTTTCCTTGACGTAAGCTCAAGCATGTCGTATGCCTCCCATGACAAGCTTAAGAATGAATACGCTGCAGAGCTGGTTGCCACCTTAAGCTACGCCCTTGCAGATTCAGGCGACAACATCGGGCTGATGATGTTCACTGACAGGCTGAGCAACATTATTCCGCCAGCAGCTGGCAAGAGGCAATTCATGAAAATTGTCAGGGAGCTTACCAACCCCATCTATTATGAAGGGCCCTGTGATTTTGGGCGGGCGATTTCCCAGCTTATGAACTACCAAAAAAGGCCTGCATTGGTCATAATTATAAGCGATTTTCTTGGCCTGAAAAAAGGATGGGAGGAGATATTCAAGACTTTTTCATCTGCGCGCTATGAGATTGTAGGGATAATGGTCAGGGACCCCTTGGACGATGCTTTTCCGCCAGGCCACCATATAGGGCAGATAGTCATTTCCGACCCCTTCAGCAAAGACCAGATTCTCATGGACCCCAACAGGATTGCAGAGAAGTACAAAAAATACAACGAAGAGCAGCTCGAGCATATAAGATACATGTTCCACATGACGCAAAGCACATTCATTGTTCTTCATACTGACGAGCCTTTTGTTGAAAAGCTGAGAAAGGTCTTGTTCAGGGGGAAATGAAATGGAATTGATTTTCCTTAACCCAAAATACCTTTGGCTGCTTCTCAGCATTCCGCTGTTGATCCTGATCCACCTTTTTTCGCTGAGGTTTTTGCGCGCCAGGTCATGGGTTTTTGCGAATTTTGAAGCGATAAAGAGGGTGAGCGGTGACCAGGAAAATATACGAAACAGCACCCTCATTTCAAAAAACATTTGGCTTTTGCTCGTGCAGATTTTGATAATCACCACTCTGATTATGTCAGCTGCTGACCCTGTTTACACTTTTTTGGGAAAAAGCAGCGAGCAGAGTTTTGTGCTTGCAATAGATGCCTCCAGCAGCATGCTTGCGAATGACTTTGAGCCAAACAGGCTTGAGGCAGCCAAAGGCGCGGCTGTCATTTTTCTTGACGCCCTGCCTTCCAGCACAAGGGTTGGCCTGGTTTCATTTTCAGGAATTGCATTCGTGGACAGCCAGATTACCGACAATCTGGATGACCTTAAGCCGGTCATAGACAAGATAACTGTAAAAAGCGTTGGCGGGACTGATATTGGCGGTGCGTTGGTAACTTCCGGGAATATTCTTGTCAGTGAAGACATGAGCCGAAGCATTGTGCTTTTGACAGATGGGAGGGATACAGTGGGCACTCCAGTGATAGAAGGCATTGACTATGCCCAAAGCCACGGCATAGTCATCCATACAATCGGAATGGCAACAGAGTCAGGCGGGACTTTTATCAGGCAGGACATAGTCTCCACATTAGATGAGGACACGCTCAAGTACATTGCCCAGACAACCGGCGGCAGTTTTTTTATTGCTTCAGACCCTGAGTCGCTGAAGCAGGCGTTCAATACAATTGTGACAACGGGCCAGCAAAAAATCAACATGAAATTGCAGCTGCCCCTTCTTCTCATAGGATTGGCAATGATATTCCTTTCTTGGGGCCTGATTAACACAAGATACAGGACATTGCCCTAGTGAAATCCGATTTCTGGTTTAATTTTCTTAGTTATGATATTTGTTACTTACAATGTAAGTAAAGATTCAATTGCCCTTCCAGTCCTGGCAAAAAGTTTTCTATATGGATTACCTACATTGTCAGTACAAAAAAAGTTTTAATTTAGTATACTTACAATGTAAGAAATTTAAAAAAAATAATTGCCGAAAATTAATACTTACATTGTATGTATTAGAAAAGATATATTGTATTATATAATGATTAATAGAAAAAAATATAAATACTTACACTGTCAGTCAATTTCTTCAGGCAATAATATTACTCCGATAAATATAAATAAGGTATACCTACATTGTAAGTATTTTTTCGTTGGGGGACTGTTTTCAGGACAAAATAAAAAAATATAAATAGAGGTTTACTTACAATGTACTAAATTATAGTCGATAAATAAAAAAACTATAGTCCTTACAATGTAAGTAAATAACATTCCGGCAATAAGAGTTGTGATAGTGGCGAATAGAAAGAGGGAACGGGAGCAAGGAAAGAATGATTCTAAAGCAACTGCTATGCAGCAATCGGCTGAAATCCTCCTGCCAACCCATATCTTCCAGGACAGGCAGGTCAGCGTGCTCGAGGCAATTTCTGAGTTCATGAAGGATTCCATGGGGCTGACATACCATGAGATTGCCGTGATGCTGAACAGGGATGACAGGACCATCTGGACATGCTACAACAGGGCCAGGGAGAAAAGGAAAAAATGAGGAGCAACAAATTTCAGTGGACAATTGCAATGGTGCTCATTGTAGCTTTGCTTTCGCAGCAAAGCTTCGCAGCAGACCCTGGCCACGGAGCTGCTGCCATAGCCTCTGGCACATTTGAGTCAGGCAATTACACATTCCCGGATAGCTTGTTTATCACAAATTATTTTGGAATTGGGTCAACCTATCCCTCATTTAGGCTTACAGTCGCAGGCAATGCGAATATTTCCGGCACATTGAATTTATCAGGTGTATTGAGCATGGCGGGGAACAAGATAATAGGCCTTGCCACGCCAACTGCAGATACAGATGCAGCAACTAAGGCTTATGTTGATTCGCAGGCAGGAGGTGGTGGTTCAGGTAGTGTTAATGGCTCAGGCACTGCTGGTTATCTTGCCTTGTGGAATGGCACTAATGAGATTAATAGCTCAACAATTTATCAGAGTGCGGGATTAATTGGAATTGGAACAACAGGGCCAGCGCATGTGTTGGATGTCAGGGCCAATGATTCGACAAACAATGCTGTTACCGATGTTCTTTCGGTTTGGCATGGAACAACAGGAACTGCCGAAGATGGAATTGGAACTGCAATTATTATGAATGCGCAACGCGCTAGTGGTACATGGGCAAATGTTGGTAGGATAAGTGCAATTATTACCGATGCCACAAATCTTGATACAGCCATTACATTCCAGACCAGAAAAAATGCAGGTATAATGACTGAACGATTAAGAATCGACTCCGATGGAAAAGTGGGTATAAACACATCCAACGCTACGCAAACACTCCAAATACAAGGAACGTTCAACGCGTCTCCCGGAGGGACAACGGGATTAATGGTTGATTCTTCTGGCAAGGTAGGCATCGGGACGTCCGCCCCCATTGCACCATTGACAATAATCACATCTTCAAGCACAAATGGTGTACTAATAAACAACACAGCTGCAAACCAGAATACATTCTTAATAATGGGCACAGCTGATGCAGCCTTCGCAAAAATAAATGTCGGAAGAAGCGGCCTTGCACAAAAGGCAAATGCCCTGAATATAGAAGCTTCGGGTGACATAAATTTCTATCCAGGCTCGGCGGCGCAGGGCAGTGAGGTTTTGGTTCTGGATTCTTCCGGAAATGTTGGCATTGGCACCAACATAACTGGCTCAAAACTTGTTGTTTCCGGAACATTAAATGCAACAAATATTGTCCTTGCCACCAACTGTGCGGATGACCAAGTTCTCAAATGGAGCAGCGGAGTTGGGACATGTGGTTCTGATTCAGGGGGTGCCGGAACAGGCTCTGTCAACGGCTCAGGCGCGGCTGGATATATTGCATTATGGAACAGCTCCGGCTCGCTCAACAGCTCAGTAATGGTGCAAAGCACAGGACTGATTGGGATAGACACTTCAGGGCCAGATGCAAAACTGGATATTTTGTCATCAACCACGGACCAGTTGCGGCTAACTTTTGCTGATGGCTCATCTTACACAACATTCCTTTCTGACACCAATGGTGATTTGACCATAACCCCGACAGGCGGTGATGTCACAGTGGCTGGTACAGCAGCAGGTGTTACAGTTGATTCTGCTGACAATGCAGATTTCTCATTGGACAGGGCTGCGACAAACCGGGGTGCAAGGGTGAGATATGCAACAGGTGGTGGCGCGACGGAGTGGTCACATGGCTTAATGGACAGTGACGTTGCAGGAACAGGCGGTAACGAATTTTATATTGCCACTGGAGATGGTGCCACTAATCGGGTTGTTATTGAAACATCCGGGGAATTTGGGATAAACACTACTAACCCGACAAGTGCATTGGAAGTCCGTGGAACGCTGAATGTCTCCGGCAACGCAACTGGCCCGGGAGTATTATTTGTAGACGGCTCAGGTAATGTTAGCATTGGCCCAATAAATTATTCAGGTTCGGGCGGGGCAAAATTAAGGATTTATGGAGATGACAGAAGTGTAGCAGGTCCCCATCTACAGTTCCATACAACTGCAGATACTCATCCGGTGGCACAGCTTTTGGCTTATAGCCACAACAATACAGGCCTTGTTTTCGATGCCTACTGGGCAGGGAGCTGGAAAAGCTCATCAACATCAAACTTTGCATTATATAAATACAGCGATTTGTTCAGCATGAGATATGCAAAGGATGTCGCGGCCGGGGGCACTGTAACTTGGTCAGATGGCTTGACTCTGGACAAAAATGGGAATGTCGGCATCAATACAACCACTCCCTCTTATACTTTGCATCTGAAAGGCACTCTTAATGTGACTGGCAGCGGTTCAGGCTCTGGCCTGCTTGTTGATGGGACAGGCAACGTAGGAATAGGTATTGCTCCATCTACCAAGCTGCATATTTCAGGCGGCAACATAAGGTCAGAAGTGGCCAGCGGAGGCGATGGGTTTGAGGGCTATTCCAGTTCAACACACCTTTTCAGCATGACAAGAAGCGTGAACAGCCTGAAGCTCGCATCCTGGGATGACCTGGTTTTCGAGGTTGGCGCGACATCAGGGCCTGGCACCGGAACCATCGCCATGGTCATCAACAACTCAGGAACAGTCGGCATAGGCACAAGCAGCCCGAAAGACACCCTTCATGTGCAAGGCAGCGCAAGAGTAACTGCAAATCTCACATCCGGCCCCTTGAATGTGACTCCTGGCTATTTCAATCAGTCTCTCGACGGGAAAACTGATGCAGTCATGGTATGGCAGACAGGCGCGTCAGGAACAGGTGCCATATATTCAGGTGATGGCTCCAGCATGAGGAATATTCTGAGCTTTGACGCAGCTAATGATGATATAACAATTGGACAGGCAGGCACTGTCCTAATAGACAAAATAACATTGTCAGCCGGGACTGATGACGAAGTTGTGATTACAGGCAACCTCACAGTTGAAGCTATTGCCTTTGAGTCCGGCACCAATTCAATCTTTGTAAACGCCTCCGGCTGCATTATCATACAATCAACAAACACAATTGATGCAACATGTCCATAAGCCTCACAATGAAAAAACCATTCCTGCATAGCGTTCGCAGGCTGGTTCCTTCTGTGGGTTACGATTATTCGCTTGATTATCAATAAAGAGGCCGGGGTTGCCGATGAAAGCATCGGAAAGAAAGGGTAGATTAGAGAGACTTAGGAAAAGCTTGGAAGAGTGGAAACGCTTCCACACAAGGCTTCTCCAGCTGCAGGCCAGGAATCCAAAGACAAGGATTAAGGGGGAAAACCTGCTGCACTGGATTAGCAAAAGCGAGAGCCATATTGCCACGCTTGAAAATGCCATCAAGAAACATACTGAATCAGGCAAGACATATTTGGCAGTTGGCCTGGCAGTTTTCCTGGCCATCGTGTTCATATCCGGCTTTTTTCTATTTCTGCGGCAAGGCATTACTGGCCTTGCCGTGCTTGAAGAGCCTGCCCAGGGTATAGGGTACTCTTTGCCCGTTGGCAAAACTTTTTCAGAAAACAGTGAATACGCCTGGGTGCCTGCTGTGCCGGGAAACCTGCTTGCAGTAAAGCTTACTGGCGCAGTGGTTGGCGAAGGGCCTGCCAGGGTTTACCTTGGTTTCAATGGCACAAGATTGGAGATACTCAGCCTTGGGCAGGGAGAATCTTTCCCCGTATCAGCCCCGAGTGAAGCAGTGAAGCAGGAAGATTTTGTGCCGGCGCAGGACATTTCAGTGAAGCTTGCCTACAATTCCGGCTCCGCATTTGACCAGGATGACAACGGCGTTGAATCTGTAAAAGGCGTGGTTGATTTTGATGCCAGTGGAACAGAATTCTCAATTGATGCAAAAGTTGAGGGCACATGCACAAGATGGGAAATTGAAAACATTGAAACTGCTGAATCGTCATATGAATGCTATGGCAGCGAATCATGCTGCAATGTCCTTGGGTTTATTCCATCAGCGCCAGGATGGGATGACGCTTACAATGTTTTTGTTGGGAAAAATTCAGCTGGAAATGACAACATAGTAAGGGCGCAGGTGGTGTATTACGACGAAGCTGATGACAGCGTTTATTCAGGCCAATGGGCAGAGTTGCCTGCATCATTTGTTGAGCCTGATATCCGGGATTTCAGCCTTGAATGCAAAGACACCTGCAACATTTCTTTGCCAGGGGAAAATTATTCACTGGTTTTTGAAGTTGATGATTCAGCTGTCACAATTGACAGAATTGATTATGTAATGGACACAGACATGGACCAAAGCCAGGCAGGTAATGAATCTGGGAAAGGATTGTCCTTCATCACTGGCCTGTTTCCTGACCTGGACCAAGGCTGGGTGGAGAATGCCTCCAATTACACAGAAGAGGATTTGATATTTGCAAGATACCAGTTCCATGTTGACAAGAATGTAATCCATGAATTGGAGAGGGCTTCTGAGCCCATTAGGGTTATTGTGAAGTACAAAACCCCATCAAGCAAAAAAATAGGCGAAATAGCTGTTACTGATGATATTGATGTTGCCCATATGGACAAGACAAGGCTGTCGAAATTGACAGGCAATAAGGGCATTGAAAAGGTTTATCTTGACCAGCCAGTCAGCCTCCTGTTTGAAAACTCATCAAAGATAATCATGCTTGGTGAGGCAAAAGAGTATTATCTCAACACAGCCTATGGCTTGCAATTGGACGGCTCAGGAATAAAGATTTGCGCCCTTGACACAGGAGTAAACCCATCAGTTGTGCAGAACACTGCGTATGGGTATAATGTCCTGGCCCAGACCAATGATTACCAGGATGACAATGGCCACGGCACCTTGGTTTCGTACATCACATACATGATGGCGCCTGCTGCCCAGCTGATAGCAGTGAAGGTATTGGATTCCCAGGGAATTGGCTATGAATCAGACATTCTCGCAGGGCTGGAATATTGCAAGGAGCAAAATGTTGACATAATATCCATGAGCATTGGTGCAGGGGGATATACTGGGATATGCTATGATAATCCGGTTGCGCAAAAAGTCGATGAGCTGAGCGGGCTTGGCATACTTACTGTTGCAGCAGCAGGAAACACGTACAACAACACAATTGTCAGCCCTGCTTGTGCAGAAACAGCTCTTCCAGTTGGTGCGTCCACAGAAAATGACCGTCTATCTGCCCTTACCAGCTCCAATAATGCCATTGTCCTTTTGGCCCCTGGGGAGGACATTGATTCTGTTGACCATAATGCAAATGCGGAACTTGCCTCAGGAACAAGCATATCTGCAGCTTTTGTTTCAGGAGGGGCTGCTTTGGTTTACCAGTACAATGATTCCTTGGATAATGCACAAATGAAAAAATTGCTGATAGCAACAGGGAGCATAATAAATGAAGAGACAGTAGTATGGTCGCGGTTGAATATTTACAATGCAATAACAAATAACATTACAAACAATTTCACAGGCATTGCAGTAAATGGCACAGGATATGATACGCAGTATCGCGGCCAGGGTGTCTGTGGCAGCACTTGCACAGGCGTTTTTTGTGATACACAAGTTGAATGTAATGATATAGGCACGTGCTGTGAATGGGATGGATTTGGAGATGAGTTTTGTGAAATAGTTCCTGGAAACACTGATCCGCAAGGTGATTGCACAGGCTCCTACACATGCTCTGGCCAGACAATATTGGACAGTTCAGTATGCTCAGGAACTTCAGGAACCTGCGGCTATAACACCGGAACTACATGCTCTGGAACCTGCGCAAGCCAATGCACTGCTGGCTATTCAACCTGCCAGACGCCTGCATCAGGGCAGGAAGCAGCAAATTGCTACGATTGCAAGGAATGTGATGGCGCAGGAACATGCAATAATATTGCAAACGCCACAAAAGACACAGTTGGAACAACATGCTCAGGCACATGCCGGTATTGCAGTGGAAGTGGAACGTGCACCTATGCCAATGCAAATGACGATCCAAACAATGATTGTTCAGCGACCAATACTTCATGCGCAAGCGTCTGTGTTACAACAGGGCGAACGGGCTTCTGCACAGGCGGTGCTGCTTCATGCGCTACCACCAGCTATAATAACAATATTGGGACTTATTGCTCTGGCAGCGGCACTACAGTGACAGGCCAGTGCAACAATACTGACTTTTGTTCATCCGAAACATTCTATGGAGGCCAGAATTGCAGCGGTGCAGGCTATTGCACAATAAGCGCTTACCTTTATGACAGGGACACAAACGAGTCACTTTGCACATCATCTGCATCAGGCTGCACATCAACATATAATTGGAGCATTGGCGGCGAAGGCTCTTACAGCACGTGTTGCGGCGACGATTCAAATGAAAATACAATAATAGAGAGGAACTACAGCTCCTCTTCTGAGCTTGTTTTTGTTAATGCTGAAGATGCATGCTGCAGCGCAACGTCTGATTGCGTTGCAGGTGAATCATGTTTCACTCCAGATGCCACTCCTGCTGTAAATTCGAATTCTGCATATAATCATCTGAATCTTGGCGGGAATGACAGTATAGGCTATTGCTATTCATCTGGCGGGACAGGAACATGGCTGCAATGCGATACATCGGATTACGCAGATTACTGGTGCGGCTATGTTTGCGGCCGTGAGAAGGGTGTCATCAGCCCAAGAAGCAGCACCTTTGCCCTGAACATAAGCTGGAATGCCGCTTACGCAGGAGAAAGCAATGTGGGGGAATATCCTGACACATCGACCTTAGGCTGCTGCGGGGATGACTTGACTGTTTTCACAAATGGAAGGTTTTCAGAATACAGCGGCTCTGACGGATGGAACTGGACAGAAGACACTACCTGCGGCGCTGCAAACATTTGCTTTTATGTCATTTCCAGCGGGAAAAACATAGACGGCGGAAGCTGGTATATCCAGGCTGACGGCGATTCTACCTGGGACCAGGTTATGGCACAATGGACTCCGGAAATAAATTTCCCAAGCACTGCCTTTACTGTGGAGTTCGACTACAAATGCATAAATGATTCTTCAGGTTCTGGATGGTACATGCGGTTCAGGGACAACAACCATTCATGCTGCCAGGATGCTGCCACAACAACAGGGACAGTCCATCTGGCCAATGGCTCAGTATTTACCAAAAGCATGTCTGGATTTACGTGCAAGGCAAATGAGTCAGGCCATTTCAATGGCACACTGACAACCCCTGCGCAGACCAACCCTGATTATTACTGGAGAATGTGGGATTATTCAAATTCTGATACTGAAATGCAGATTGTTATTGACAATCTTGAGGCTTACAGGACAAGCTATGGCACAGAATATAATGTTTATGACAGGGGAGGGGTAGATGTCCCAACAGGATATAACGCAACAACAAACAACACATGCTGCAGGAGTGGAACAAGCTGTGGCCTGAACAACACATGCTATGACACAGGCGAAATGGTTGGAGCCATCCCAACAAAGGCATACTGCCATGGCAGTTTTTGGATGGGAGGGGACTCCACTTCAGAAATCTGCACTGCAATCACAGGAGGAAGCAATTGGGACCTTGGCGGGGATGTCACTGCTACGGCCTGCTGCGGCGATGACAGTGGGGAAAACGGGCTTTCAAGGACATGTGATTTAGGGAGCTGCACAACAAGCTCAAGCGACAGGGCATGCTGCAATGAGGCCAGCAAATGCGTTTACGATTCTGCATGCTATGCCAATAATGTGTCAACTGACCCGGACAGCGATGGCATATTGGAAGTGTGCCTGGCAGGAACCTGGTACGATGGCGACAAGCCCAATATCACGTTCGACTACACAAATGACAGGAATGGCAGTTACATCAGCAGGAACTGGACATGGGTTAATGTGACTGTTTTTGACAACAGCACAAATGTTACTGCATTCTTTGACTGGAACAAGAGCCTGGTTTTATGGCTGAGATTCAACAATGAGACAGGCGAGAATGACACTTATTTCAGGGATTGGTCAAGCTATGAGAATAATGCAACATGCGTGCCTTCCAGCTGCCCGGTTTATGCTGAAGGCAAAATGGGGAGAGGGATGGAATTTGATGGCGCTGTGGACAGGATCGTGGTTCCGGCTGATGCGTCCCTGAATTTTTCCTATGTCACATATTCGCTTTGGTTCAAGGTCCGCAACCAGACCCAGGAATGGGGTGGCACGAACCAGACACAAATAATACACCACGGCCTTTGGGGAAATGGGAATGGGGTGCAGTTGTTTGACAATCCTGGCTCAGTTATTGTCAGGTCCCAGACATATATAGGCAGCACAAATTATTATTCCTCTTCTGTGACTCTTGACCACCGCACTTATCACCACATTGCATGGACCTACAATGGAACCCACATTAGGACCTATATTGACGGCAGGACAATAACAATAACTGCTGTAAGCGGGGTCATGGATGCCTCACAAACTAACAATTCAATTTTTATCGGAGGGACACAGAATGGTGCATGGCGAAATTTCCCGGGCTTCATTGATGACGTCAAGATTTTCAACCGCCCATTGTCGCCAGAGGAAATCAACGCAACTTATAATGCAAGCGTTTACAGTCTCTACCGCAATTTCACAGACCTTGTTGACAACACAAGCTACAATTTCAAGGCTTATGTGCAGGACAGGGCGGGAAATGTAAATGCAACAGAATTGATTGAGCTAAAGGTGGACAAGGTCTATCCGCAGATATCATTTGATGAGGCAACTGAGAGTAATGGGCTGATAACAACAGAGCCATGGGCTATTGTGAATGTTTCTGTTTCAGACGATTATCTTGGAACAGCATTTGTTGATTTCGGCAGAAGCCTGAAAGGATGGTGGCGATTCAACAGGGAATCAGGGGAAAATTCCACATTTGCGAGGGACTGGTCAACTTACGGGAATAATGGGACAGTCTTTTCAGGCTCAACAACAAGCGGCAGGTTTGGAAGCGGCGTGCTTTTGCACGGCACAACATCCAGCTGGGTGAACCTAAGCAGGTCAGCAATGGATGGCCTGAATAATTTTACAGTTGAATTCTGGGCCAAGTCTTCAGACACTTCGAAGTCTGGCACACCTATTCATGGCTCATCCGCAACCGGGAATAATGAGTTCTTGATTTTCAATTATGGCGCAAGTGTTTTCATTAAGGATGCTTCGTTTAGTACAGGAGTGACGCTCAATGACGGTGACTGGCATCATATTGTGATATTAAGGGATGGCGACAATGGAACTGTTTACATGTACAAGGATGGTGTGCCAAAAATTTCAAAAAACATGTCAAATGGAAGCCTGCAAATCACAGGGTGTCTTGTTCTGGGGCAAGAGGAAGACGCTGCATGCGGCGGCTTTGATGAAACCCAGGCATACCTTGGAATCCTTGATGAAGTAAAGATATGGAACAGGATTATTTCCATTCAGGAAATTAATGCCTCTTACAGGGCAGGAACATACAAGCTGTACCAGAATTATACAAGCCTGAGCCCTGGCGCATACCCTTATACTGCATATGTGCAGGACCTGGCAGGCAATTTGAACCAGACATCACAGCAGGGGCTAACTGTGCAGTCGCCTCTTTGCAACTGTCCTTCATCAGGCAACTGGACCCTAAGTGCATTGAATTGCATAATTTTGGATAACTGCGACCTGCAAAAAAAGAATATATACCTCTGGACTTACAGCAACATGACAATTCTTGGCGCGAACGTGACAAATGCGGGCAATGTGAGCAAGTATGGAAGCTCGAGGCTAATAAAGGAGAATGGAGGAAGGCTTGTGCAGGGCACAGGATAAGATGCAATCAGCAGGATGCAAAAGATGAGACTAAACAACAAATGGGCAGTATTGCTTGCGCTTGTATTTGGCCTGGCATTAATATATAGCTATGCTTCCATAGGCGCCGGGCTCAACTGCACAATATCCACTGCAGGGACATGCAGCGATTCATCTTACCTTTTTTTCAGGAATGACTCAGCAGGCTATTACAATGCGCATGCTGAACTGCCTTCAGTGGCAAGCTATCCCTTTGCTTTGTGCTGCGACGCTTCGATGTCAAACAATACGGTCAATACTTCCTGCTTTGGGACAAAATTCCTTAACCTTAACAAGACAACAGACTCCCATGCCCAGATTTCCACTTTCAGCTCATACAATAACAGCGCCTGCATAAATTCTGTTTATGGCAACATTACATGTGGCCATTACAACGACACATGCCCTGCAAATTACTCTTGCCTGACATCAATAGCATCGTCAGTAGCAACTGACAACAACGATACAAATGCGCATGTTGGCTCTTGCAGTGAGTACAATAGGAAAATCTGCTGCAGGCTGAATAATCCGCCAAATTCCATGAACCTGACTTATCCTGCAAACAATTCCATAATAACAAACCGCACTCCAAATTTCCAGTGGAATGCGTCTGATTATGACAATGATACTCTTCAATTCAGCCTTTTCATAACATGCCAGGGCGGCTGTGCAGTTGACAATAGGCAGTACAACCTTATCAACTACTCAAATTATACTATCCCGGCTGACCTGAGATATTTTGGCGATGACAATTACTGGTACCAGTGGTGGGTTGTTGTCTACGACAGTTTCGGGAATGCGAAAAACAGCACTGTCTTCAATTTTACAATGAATTCGCTGATCAGCCTGACCCTGGTTGACAGCACAGTTGATTTCGGCAGCATGCTTATAGGCCAGAGGGACAATACAACTGACCTTTCCCCCCCGCCGTTTCTCTTGAGGAACGACGGCAATTCCTATGTTGATGTGAACCTGAGCGCCGAAGACTACCTCTGGGACAGCGAGCAGTCAGCGTCTGCGTATTTCCAGTACAAAGTTGCGAACCATTCAAATGAGTCTGGCTCTTTCAACTGGTCTGCTTCAACAACAGGCTGGACAAATGTCCCATACACAAATGAGACTTTCCTGAAGCTTCTCAATTATTCAGATGCAAATGACACTGCTGTGATAGACATATTGGTTGAGGTTCCGTTGCTTGAGCCTGTTGGAAGCAAGAGTGCGACAATAACATTCACTGGAAAATATGTGAAGAGGGAGGACTGAAGGGAATGAAAAAAACAATCCCGGCAACAGCTTTGTTGATAGTCTGCCTAACCCTGGCCGGCCTGTTGCTGGTCCTCCCCTTCCCCTTCGAAAAGAAAAGCAGAATCGGGCTGGATGTTGCAGAGGAGAGTGATGCCTGGCGCCTCAGCAACCCCGGCGACACTGAAATTGAGGTCACTGTAAAGGCAATTGGAAGCGGCATCACGGGCTTTTCCGTGAAAAGCCTTGGAGCAGGGGAAAGCGACTGGATAGACAAAGAAAATGTGACGCTCACGGCACGGCAAAAATGAGAAAGGAATGGATAATTCGGATGATTGTATGCTTGGTTCTTCTAGTTAGCCTGGCAAGCGCAGCCAATGCGTTCGCCATCAGCCCAGGCAGGACAACTGTGAATTTTGAGCCGGGGATTATTAAAGCCGTGAAAGTCAAGGTCATCAATTCAGAGGCTGCTGATGTCAATCTCGTGGTGTTTGTGAACGGCCCATTGGCAAAGTACGTCACGCTTTCTGCTGAAAGGATACAAATGAAAAAATCAGACAGGGAATTTGAATTCACATATACCTATAATCTGCCGCAATCATTGCCTCCGGGGCTGAATGATGCTGAAATCACTGTCAGGGAAGTTAGCGGGGTAGAAACAGGGAAAACAACTGTCAGCGCATTGGTCGCTGTTGTGAGCCAGCTACATGTCCTGGTGCCGTATCCTGGGAAATATGTCCAGATGGAATTCATGGTAAAGGACCAGGGCGACAAGGTCAAGTTTTACCTGCCATTGAGAAACCTCGGGACTGAAAAAATTGAAAGCGTTGCATCTACGATAATAATCTATGCGCCCGACGGCAGTGAGGTCAAGAGGATTATTGGAAGCCCTGTCAGCCTTTTCTCAAAGCAGAATGTTGAATTGCAGCTTGACTGGGAAGTTGAAACCGGACCGGGCCAGTACAGGGCAGTTGCTGTAGTGGAATATGATGGCAACAGCACAATGGCTGAAAAGGAGTTCCTTGTCGGAGATTTCTTCTTGTCGCCGGTTGATATATCAGTGAACAGCTTCACTCTGGGCGAGATTGCCAAGTTTGATGTCCTCCTGGAAAATATAGGGAACAGCAGAATTGATGACGCGTCAGCAAGAATCCAGTTTTTTGATTTGGATGGAAGAAAAGTCGCTGATGTTTCAAGCACTCCATACAGCATTGAGCCAAGGGAGAAGAAAGCATTGCCCGCATATTGGGAGACTGTCGGGATTCTGGAAGGCAACTATGCCGGGACCCTTGTGATGAGGTATGGAAGCAAGACTTCTGAAAAGCAGATAAGGGTGATTGTGGAAAAGGATGCCATAAGGGCGGAAATAATAGGGATAACAGCATTGGCAATTGCTGCGCCGGAGTCCGGCAGCTCAAAATTCAGCCCAATATACATACTGATCGGGGTCTTGGTTATAGGAAATGCGCTATGGGCATGGATGTACCTGAAAAAGAAGAATGCCCCTCCAGGCGCCTGATTGCCTTTCTGTGCCACTTCTGAATAGAAAAATTTAAATAGTGCATGTAACTTGGTATGCCCAGCATAGTAAGCAAGGTGAAAATCATCGACGATGAAAGATTGATTTCAGGCATTCCAAATACGAGGCTTGTTGTTATTCTGGTTGTTATCATGGGCCTGGCAGTGGCAGGCAGCCTTTTCGGCTTCTTCAATGACAGGATCACTGGCATGGCAACAACTGGCACAGTCCAGGTTACAATCACAGCATTGTCTTCTTTGACAGTCAACAGCAATGTTAATTTTGGGAATAGCTCAATCTCGACAACTTCCCCAAACACTGAAGTTTCATCAGAGACAGCAGACAATTATGCGACTTTCAACAATTGCACTGGGCTCAATGGTGGGCTTTCAGGTGGTGATACTGGCAGGGACTGCACAGGCATGGAAGTTGAGAATGACGGCAACGTTAACATCAATGTGACCATGTACTCAAGCGTGGATGCTGATGGCCTGTACACCGGAACATCCGGCGGCGCTTTCAGGTATGCTGTGCTGGACGGAAACAGGACCAAGAATGAGACTGAATTCCAGATAATGGGCACATCATATCACTTCAATACTTTCCAGGATGGGAATCTAATCAATGTATCATGCAGGAATAATGTAGGATCCAATGTATCAATCCAGCCGCAGGGCTCAACACTGAATAGCAGCTTCATAAACTGGACCACAATCCCGACATCAGCTGCGCTTATTTGCGGAAACCTAAGCTGGGGAAACATGAACGACACAATCACAGTTGAATTCAACTTGACATTGCCGCTGGACGAGCCAACTGGCACAAGGTCAGCTACAATAACATTCACTGCAGCACAGGTGTAAGGGATATGGAAGAAATGCCAATTCAGGGTGCGGGATCAATGGATGTATCAAAAAAAACTGTTGTAATCCTTTTAGTTATTACGATTGTTGTATCTGTTTTGGGCGTCTGGACTGTGCTCGACAGGGCAGATTATGCCCAATCAACAAGAGTGCCGGTTGTTCAGGGCCAGGTTAGCTTGAACATTCTTCCTTCTGAGCCTGCTTCAGCGCAAGAAGCTACTGCATCCTCACCGTAGCGTGCCTGGGGTCATTTTATGAAAGAAATATCAAATAGCTGGCTAGTTGCATTGCTCACGGCAACCGTAACCCTTTCTGTATTCGGGACTGTGCTGAATATGGGCATTATCAAGGATAGCCCGGTCATTCCATGGATTACAGGCCGCTTGTCATATGGGACAGTCACAATTCGGATAACCAACCTTGTTTCCTTGTCCATACCTGCAGAGGACATTGATTTTGGCTCTGGCCAGATTAGCCAGGCAACAGACCTGAGCACAGAGCAGGTAAATCCAGGGACATTTAATGAATGCATCGAAAGCTCTGGCTCATACTCGCACCCTTATGACTGCAGGGGAATTCAGATCGAAAATACCGGCAACAGCTATATCAATATTACATTAAGCTCTTCAGCTGATGGTGATTCTTTCTTTTTGGGCGACAATGCGACTGATGAGTTCAGGTTTGCTGTTGTTGAAGGCAATATATCAAGGGCAAGCGTGGACAGCTGCAAACTAAACGGTAATGACGGCCTTTCCTTGTTTCCGCAATCAAGCTCATACTCAACAGGCTTCATGAACTGGACACCCATAAACAAAAGTTTTATTTATACCATATGTCATAATTTGACCTATTCAACTGATGACAGGTCGCTTGTTATTGAAATCAACATGACTGTGCCTGCTGATGAAGGCGACTATAGTGTTGGCATGCAGAGGGTTGCATATTTAACTTTCGTCGCAGCAGAGATAGAATAAGCGCTGGCTTGGCCGTTGCGGGGAACAGGAGCACTGACGTCAACGCAGGCACAAAAACAACAGTAATAAAAAAACAGCAATACAATGTCAGCAAGAAAAACTGCCGGGAAATTGAGCATTCTTTTCATTTTAGGAGTGTTGGCCTTAAGCTTCATTGCCATTGTTTCCATGGATGCTGCTGCGCTTGGAATCAGTGTAAACGTCGAAACTGAATATGCGCCAAACATCACACGGCAATTCAACATTTGCTTCAGGAACAGCAAAAATATTCCTGATGAGATTATGGTTACTGTTGAAGGCCCGTTAAAGGATTACATAACACTGGATTTTGAGCCCAGGTTTGTGCTTCAGCCTTTGGAAACTGTATGTCAATCATATTATGCGCATATGCCTGCTGAAATGAAGCAGGCTGGCAGGGTAGCTACCCACATAGTTGCAACTGAGATTCCTGAAGAATCCGATAATGGCGGATTCAATTTCAATATTGTTGTAAGCGTCATGCACCGGCATATCTGGAATGTGCCTTATCCTGGCAAATATTTCGACTTCACTTTTGATTCATTCAATGCAAGGGAAGGTGAGCCGGCAAGGTTTGTTTTGGAAGGCATTAGCAGGGGCACAGAGATGGTTAAAAAAGTGTCTGGCTATGCGGAGATATTTGATGCCATATCAGGGAAAATGGTTGGCTCTGTCCAATTCACCGAGGCTGTATATGTAAATCCATTGGACAAGGTCAAGCTCAAGGCATCTTGGGACACTAAAGGGCAAAAGCCTGGCGCATACATGGTCAAGGCTTATTTTGATTATGATGAAAAATCCGAATACTATGAAAGATTCTTCCAAATCGGGGAATTAAGGGTTGATGTTGTCAATTATACAAAAACAGCCTATAATGACTCAATAAACAAATTTGAGATAGAGGTTCTATCCAACTGGAATGACCCGGTAACAGACCTTTATGCAGAGGTAACTGTTAAAAGAGGCACATATGAGTATCACTTTACAACGCCAGTAACGCCAGTTAAGCCATTTGGAAGTGCAGTAATCAGGTCATTCTGGGAAACAAAAGGGACTGATGTTGGCATGCACGACATTGAAATAGAATTGCTTTATTCAAATGCCACAAGCATAACAACTGGCCAACTGGAAGTAGTGCCCAAGCCAGAGGAAAAGCCAGCGCCTGTGAATACAACTACGCTTTTAATAGTCATTTTCATAATAATGGCCATCCTGAATGCCTGGTGGCTGATGAGAAACAGGGGCAGGAAGGAGCAGGCTGAAAACAAACAGGTTGCATAGGTATTTAAGCCGCAGCTGTTAACAAATATCCAGAGGTTAACAACTATCGGCAGAAGATATGGATTTTTGGCTTGATAACAGCAGAATAATTAAAAGTGTTCGCTTTGAACAAATCCGGGGGCAAAATGAAAAAAAATCAGTTAGTTCTTTTGATGGTCATGGTAGCCTTGACAGCAGCTGCCATCACTTATGCTGTTCATTCCTTGTTTATCCGGATAGAAGTGCAAAAAATTCCCACAGACGCTCTTTTTTCCTATGATTATGGAGTGGGATTCAACTTGAATAAGGACAGGCTGCATTTTGGCCGCATGCCCATTGGTGGCTCAGGAACCAGGTACATTACTCTGGAAAATACTGAGAATTTCAGGATTGAGATAAGGATAAGTTCTGAAGGGGAAATCAGGGAATTTTTCATAGCCGAGCCTAACCCAGTGGTGCTTGAGCCAGGTGAGATTGCCAATGTTAATTTGACAGTCAATGCTCCCAGCTCTGCTTCACCAGGAAATTATACTGGCAATGTTCTGATTGATGTTCGAAGAAAGTTGTTATAGTCAGAGTTTGGGATTCATGTGCATAATACAATCTTTATTATAAGCCATATTGCATCTAAGCTGTATATGAATGTATTATGCGCATTATATATGAGCTATATAATATAAAGTATGATATGGAGTAGAGTATTAGTACAGGGAGAGGATAGGGACTATGTCTGAATACTCGAAAAAATTATATTCATATATGTTGATAATCAACAAACAAGTAATTATATTATGAAATTGTTGATAATAAATATAAAAAAGTTTATATAGTAGTTTAGTTGATAATAAACAAGTATGGTTTTGTGGCAGTCTGAATTAACAGGGTTTATTGCATCAAGAAGCGATGTTTCTGATATTATAATTCTCGAAAGTGGCTTGCAGCTGCTGATAATATGCAAGGGGTCTCCTGCAGGCATTGAAAAAGCCCTCCGAAAATTCCTGGCCTTGCCACCTGGCTGGAAAGTCAGTTTATTTGAAAAAGATGATTTAGGCAACCCAGCCAAGCTGAATGCATTAATGCATGGCTTTAGCATCAGGCAAAACAAGGATATGTCTGAAATCTTTGGCCTGGAAAAAAAGGCGATTGTTTCTTATGATTTGAGCAGCCTTGGCCACAGCAAAAAAACAATTTTTGGCTATGCATTGAAAGGCCGTGGAGGAAAATCAAAAGCAGAAGGCATGCTGCAAAATATTTCAGGCGAGACAATAGGGCGAAACAGCGTGTTGGTGCCAAATAGGCACTTAGCCAAGATAACCGAATTTCTTGCATTTTGGGATGTTAAATTCACTGTAAAGGATGTCCTTATTTCAAAGGCCAATGCTGTGAAAAAGCTCGAGAAACCGGAAGGCGGGGTAAAAAATGGGGCATAAGAAGGCTGTAAAGCGGAAAGTGAAAAAAATGGAGACTGGCCTGGATTTAATTATGCCCAACAATATAGTGGCATTGGTTGCTATTGCATTGTTCATCGGTGTTATTGCTGTAAATTATGCAATTTATGCCGGCACGGCCAAATATTCCAATGCGCCGGCAATCCAGGGCCAAGTGACTGGCTCTGTCAGGTTCTGCATCAATACTCCCCCGAACACAGGGAATTCCTGCCCCACTCACGTGAATGTCAGCAGCTCATACTATTGCAATATAAGCGCAAGTGATGATGATGGGCACAATATAACATACTATGATAGCACTGGTTTGTATAATGTGACTGAATTGGGTGTGATTTCATTCATCCCGTCAATCAGTGATCTTGGCCAATTCCATACAATTGTCACAATAGCCGATAATTCATCATGCAGCAATGCCAATACAAGCAAAGATGTGAATTTCAGCATTTGCCTTGAGCCAACCTGGGATAATTTCAGGAATTATGAGACAACCAACCTTACATTGTTTGACTGCTGGAACAATGTGGCAGATTTCAGGCTCGGGATGCCGAACATGGCGTCAATAAATTTCACAGAGGATGTTGGCATAGATGGGTATGATTTCGACTCATATGCAAACTTGAGCAGGAATTTCATGAACATAAACATTACTTATCTCCCCGGGCTTATGACAGGAGCACGAATAACTTTCTATAATCTTACACTGGAATCGCCAACTATAATCCATGATGGCGAGGTTTGCTCCATGTTTGATTGCATTGCATTGAGCCTTACGAACACAAGCATCACATTCTTTGTATTTGAATTGTCTGGTAGCTATTATGTCACTGAGCAGAATACAATCCAGGTTTATGATGACACCCGTTATTATGTAAGATATTCTGGTGAGCAGGTCAAATTTTATGCCAATTATACTTATATGAACAACCAGCCATTGACAGGCGCAGACTGCAATCTTTCCTTTTACAGCTCTGGCGCTTATGATGCCGGGCGGCCAATGGAATATAATGATACCACCAAAGTCTATGAGTACAGCAGAAATTTTTCCAGGCCGGGAAATTACACATATCGGATAAACTGCAGCATCACTGGCAGCCATGCAAATGACACCTCTTTTGCCACAATAACAAACAGGCCGCCGGTCCTTGCCAACTATCTTCCAAATGAAACCTGGAACCAAAATACAATTTTGACTGGCCGCGACCTGGATGATTATTTCATGGACCCGGACGGGGATAACCTGACTTACACATACACAGCCTTGGCGAATATAGTGATAAGCATAAATCCAACCACCCATGTGATAACCCTGACTCCAGACCCGGCATTCTATGGGAATGAAAGTGTGTATTACATTGCCACTGACAATTTCGCGGCAAAAACAACCAGCAATCTTGTAGGGCTGACAGTGATACAGGTAATTGGCGCATATTCGCCTGGCCCTGAAGTTGTCCCGGGGGGAGGGGGAGGGGGCGGCGGAAGCGCGGCCCTGATAGCGCCGTGCACCGAAGAATGGAAATGTGATGAGTGGGGGCCGTGCCTGCCGACATTTATCCAGGTAAGGCAGTGCACTGAGATGAACATAGAATGCAAGACAACCCTCAAAAAGCCGGAATTGAGCAGGGAATGCTCATATTTCCCGACCTGCACTGACCGCATAAAGAATGGAAATGAGGAAGGTGTGGACTGTGGGGGGCCTGTTTGCCCTGCCTGCGCAAATTGTTTTGATGGCATTCAGAACCAGGGCGAGGAAGGAGTGGACTGTGGCGGGCCGTGTGACAGGTGTGCAAGCTGCCGTGACGGGTTCAGGAATGGGAATGAGGAAGGTGTGGACTGCGGAGGAAGATGCGCTGCATGCCCCTCCTGTTATGATGAAATCCAGAACCAGCATGAAACAGGGATTGATTGCGGCGGCGAATGCCCTGTATGCCCAAATTGCGGGGACGGTACCAGAAACGGAGGAGAGGAGGGTATAGACTGTGGAGGGCCATGCCAGCCATGCGGATTTTTTGAGGCAAGAAGCCCTGGAAGGGTCAGTTTTTTCGCAATATCCTTGATGCTGGTGCTGGTGCTAATAGCCATTTATGTAATGAACAGAAAGCGCATTGACAAGTTTGTCACCGAAGCCAGGCCTTTTGCCATGCCTGTCAAGAAAAAGAAGGTCAAGAAGCAGGAATACTTTGCCCAGCTGGAAAAGGATTATATCAGCAAGATTGCGGTGTTGGAGCAGAAAGTGCAGCTGTTGGACAGCAAGAGCATAATTGAGATGCTCAACGGCCTGTTTTCAAGGATTGTCTCAGATTTGCTCGGCATAGGGTATGAGGCATCCTATGATGAGCTGCGGAAGGAGATGTCATTCAAAAAGATGGACTCCAAGAAATTTGAGACAGCAAACAAATTCATGAAAGAGATGGAAGAGCTTAAGTTCAGCACTGCAGAAATTGACAAGAACAGGGTCTTGGCATTGTTGAAGGAATCCAAGGCAGTTGTGCATGCTGTGGAAGAGACTGCCATGAAGTATTTTGCGCTTGGCCTGGAAAGCATGGAAATGATAATCGACCAGGTTGAAAAACTGATAGCCCAAAACAGCCCAACCGAAGAAATAAGGGAGCATTATGGGAAGCTGATGCAGAAGTACAAGATGCTTTCCGCGGAAGATAAGAAAAAATACTATGACAAGATCATGTCAATCGGCCTGGAGCTAAACAAGAAAATGAAAATGGAAAAGATGATGTGAGTACGGAATGAAAAATATGAAATGAGGCAAAATGACAAAAAATCCGCAGGATAAGATGGGCAGGGAAACATATGCCGAAAATAGGGTGGCCTCTGCATATTTCCTGAGTGGAATGGTTATTATTTTTGCCCTTTCTGTTGCATTGAACTCATACCCGGTCTATGCTGCCAAGCCTACATTTGACAATATCAGCGACGGGGACACATTTACAATTGCCGAGGATTCATTGTTCACCTATTGGATAAATGCCACTGATGCCGACCTTGAATACCCATTGAATTTCCAGTTTACAGCCAACAACCTAAGTGCATTCAGCCTTGTTGATTACGATGCCCAGCGCGGCCTGATGAATTTCACCCCTGAAAATGATGATGTTGGGGTTCATGGGTTTTATCTTGTGGTGGGAGACGCAGGCACGCCCTCTGAGTCACAGTCAGTCAGCGTAATATTCAACGTGACCAATACTAATGACCCGCCCAATATCACAGGGTATTACCCTGTTTCCCTAGAGCAGACAGCCACTGAAAATGTCAGCACTTTGCTATTCAATTATACTGCAGATGACCCCGACCTGGATTATGGGGACAATCTGACGTCAAATTGGATGGTTGATGGGGCAGTGGCCAGTGTCAATTCAAGTAATTTTACCTATTCACCGTCTTTCTGCGACTTTGGGCTCCATAATATTTCCCTGAACGTCAGCGATGTAAATGGAAGCTATCGCACTGTTAATTGGACCCTGAATGTCACAAACACGAACCGGCCGCCGCAGTTTAATGCCAGCCTGCAATTGCCTAACATAACCTGGCAGGAGGACAACAGCCTTATTGACAATATAACATTATCAGTCTTTTTTAGTGACAATGATGCCCTTGAGTGCAATTCATCGAATGCTGACACAATAACCTATTCTGTCTCAGGCAACTCCAGCATTGCCGTGGTAATTAACCAGACAACAGGCAATGTGTCCTTCTACCCAACAGGCAATTGGTCCGGCAATGAGACAGTAGTCTTCACAGCAAGTGACTCATATGCAAGCAGCGACAGCAATTATATTGTGCTGAATGTGACAAATGTGAATGACCCGCCTTACCTGGCCTTTGAGCAGAACAAGACATGGGCAATTGGCATTGCTTACACTGAGCAATTAAGCGCTTCAGACCCGGACGAGGCATACGGGGACATCCTGAACTTTTCATATTCGGTTAATGGCTCTTTCCCGGCATTTAGCATGAATTTGTCCGGCTACATTAATTTCACGCCAACTGCCCTGGACCAGGGTGATCATGCTGTCAACATCACCGTAAATGACAGCTCAGGCCAAATTTCATATGCAATCAGGAATTTCTATATCATACAGAATGACCCGCCATTCATAGTCCCTATTGCAAACCAGGCAGGCACTGAAAATGTTTTGTTTAACCTTACAGCCTATGCGTCTGACCCCAACAGCGACAGTCTTACTTTCAGCTCCAATTATTCAAGTTTCTCGACTGTTTCATATAATTCCACAGCTGGCGGGTTCTATTTCACCCCTTCAAACAGCGACGTTGGCAACCATACAATAAATATTACTGTTGCCGACGCATATGGGTTTACCAACAATACTGTTTTCAACCTGGAAATTCTTGATGTAAACAATGATCCGGCAATGGGAACAGTTACAAACCAGGTTGCCAAGATAAACAGGAACTTTGTCTACTATGTGAATGCCACAGATGCTGATAATGACGTGCTAAACTTCACCTCCAATTCATCATTGTTTAATGTGACCCTGCTTACATTGACTGGAAGTGGCATGATTAATTTCACGCCGGATATCAGCCAGTCTGGAAATTACACATTTAACCTAACGGTCTATGACGGGCTCAATGCCTCAAGCACTGTATTGCTGAACATAACAGTGACTGAAAACAGGCCGCCTGTCCTTGCCGCAATTGCAAACCAGACGGCTTACACAGGGACCATGTTCAGCGCCAATATTTCGGCCTACGACCTGGATTTCGACCATGTGAACATATCAGTGAATTACAGCAGGCTGATGTTCTCAGTTGTAAATTCATCGACAAAAACATTCTTCTTTAACCCGGTAGTGGGGGATGTTGGCAACCACACAATACTGGTCCTTGCCAATGATTCTGACCAGGGATACGGCAATTTTACTTTCAATTTGGAAGTCATAAGGCTGAATCATGCGCCATATTTCGCAAATGCCAGCAATTTCACGTGCACGCTTAATTCAAGCTGCGGGTTCAATATAACTGCATATGATATTGACGGTGACACACTTAGCCTGGTTGAGAATATGTCAATTTTTTCCATAGCTACAGTAAATACGACCATAAACACCACCACATTCCGCTTGAATTTTACGCCGAGCAACATCTCGCGCCTGAATTACATAGTCAATCTTACAGTGAATGACTCTGAGAAATTGAACTACACCCTGATATACATTGTGATTAACCAGCCTCCAGTCATCAATAGTTATGCGCCCACAAGCCTCGCAGCATCCATAAATGAAAATGGCACCGTGCTGTTCAATCACACATCATCTGATCCAGAAGGCTATAATTTGACATACAGTTGGCAGCTTGCTTTGGAGAATGCATCATTGGTAGCCGCTTGTGGTTCATCGAGCGGCACAAACCAGACTGCCTGCGAAGCCAATGCGAGATGTGAATGGCATTCATCTGCTTCAGGGTGCCTGCCCATAAATAGATACGGGTCTTACACAGAAAAATCAACAAGTGGCAATTATACCTATTCTGCAGGCTATGATTCAGCGGGCAATTATAGTCTTGTGCTGTTTGTTTTTGACGATCTGTTGGCAAACTCAAGCATTGCCTGGAACATCTCAGTGGCCAATGCCAACAGGGCTCCAGTTTATGGAAAGATGATGCATGATTCATACGCCGAACTATATACAGGCAACTTCAATTTTACAAACTTGACTGGAGAAGGGTACCTCAGGCTGGAGATTAATGGCTCAAGCTACATCTCCAAGGGGGAGTATATTTCGCCCACTATAGACTTTTCAGATGCTGCCACAGAATTGGCTTACACATCTTTAAGCTATACTGGGTCAATGCCCAATAATACACTGCTGGCTTTCTATACGCAGACCAGCGACGACGGCGACTTCAACGGATCTGCCTGGAGCAGCGCAATAACCGAGAATAATAGCCAAATCACATCTGATGTTTACAGGTATTTAAGATATAAAATTGCCTTCAACACCTCTAACCTCAATATCACACCGAATGTCTCATCCGTAAGCATAGGGTACACTGCACCCAACAAGACATGGAGTAAGAACACTGTGCTCCTCAACTGGATTGACCTTGATGACTATTATTATGATTTGGACAGCGATGACAGCATCAATATTTCCGTGACCGGCAATGATGATATTAATGTTGAAATAGATGCGGCGACACATCGCGTTAACCTCAGGCCTTCAAATGACTTTGTGGGGACAGAGGTGATTACATTTGTCTTTAATGACGGCTACGCAAATGTATCAAGCAACCGCATTGAGATAACAACAATCTCCAATTCCAGTGACTCCGCGACTGTGCAGCCGGTTGCTGTCGGAGGGGGAGGGGGAGGAAGCGGCGGCTTTGTGGCAATTGAGGAACAGACTGAGCAGAGGCAGGAAGAGAAGGAGAAAGAGTTGGTGAACTATGAGATAATTGTGCCTGGAATCCCTGTTTATTACTCCAATGGCACAATAATAACACCGGTTGCCATTATCAATACTGCAAACGAGACATTTTCTGGAATATATCTCACTGCAAGCAGCGATAACAGCAAGGCAACGCCCATCTTGTCTGAGACCTATATTGAAGCCTTGGAGGTCGGCCAGCAAAAAGAGGTGAGCCTTACACTGACCAGCGAAGATGTCTATGGCACATTTGAAGTTGTAATTGAAGGAAGGGTGCAATTGCCTGCGTTTACCGATAGCGCGAAGATAATTTTAAGCAGCATAGAAAAGGGTGAGGTAAACAAGTCCCAGGTCAACACAAAAATAGCATTTGTCAGGGATCTCCTGAATGAAAACCCAGAATGCCTTGAATTGAATGAGCTCCTGGAAAGCGCCAAAACAGAAATTGCCAGCGGCAACCTTAACAGGGCCACGCTGATTATTGATTCTGTGATTGAGAGCTGCAAATATCTAATAACCAATAAGGAGGCAACAGTGGAGAAAAGGTCCCCGCTCCGGGACGCATGGAAACAGGTTAAATCATTAATCCAGTCTCCTGTGGTTTATCTGACTGTATTGACAATAATATTTTCCGCAAGCATGATTCTGTTCTACTACCTGTACCGTAGGCCTAAAGTGGAAACTTAGGTTGATTGGATTTGATTTGGGCGCCAGTTGGAATGATAAAGAATGGGAGAGAGGGAAAGCTTTGGAGTGCATTTACGCTCACTTTTTTCCCTTATTTGCAATCCTGAATTTTTCGTGCAGCTTGGAAATGTGAAAATCAAGTTCCTTTTGCTGATGTGAAGAAAGCATGGCATGCATATTCATTATTGTGGTGTAGATTTCAGATGCTGTCTTCGTGTCACCATGCTTAAATGCCCTTCTTGCCTGATTGATTAATGTGATTATTTGTTCCGTGTCATAATCAACATCCAGTTCGTTCTTTTTGCGTTTAAATAGATTGAAAGGCGTGCTGAGCCACTGCATCCCCCTTATTCCCTTTGTTTTTTTACGGTTTTCTGGATCAACTTTTTTTCGGATAAGAAGATTGTTGCAAAGCTCTTTGGCCAGGATCTTGAAGTGATCGGCCATTGCCTTGGCTGACTCCATCCTTGTTACTGGAAAAAAATATTGGAGGTTGGACAATTTTTCAATAAATTCTATAGTTTCATTCCTGAGCCCGGGATACAGGCTCCGTTTGCTTATATCCTTGACAAGCTCTTCCAGTGTGATGCTGTTTTTGAGACCATAAAGCCTGGTAAAAAAATCAACAACAAGGCTTGTGAGTTTCTGTGCGTCGTTTTGGTCTATAGAATTGAGCTCAGAAATTGTATGGGTATATAATTGGATAATTCGATCGCTCTCGCTTATCACCTCTTTTTTGGCTGTAACTGGCATAAGTGTGTAGATTAGTTCTGTCTATATATCTTTTTCGCAATTATCCCATCTTGCATGATTTGGCATTAAGGGGCAATGGTTTGATTGGCCGCAGAGGGCATGAGAATAATATATGTTATTAGGGGTATGTTATTTGGGGCACAGTATATACATAAATTTAAAAATGCCTCTCAATGCCTGGTTGATATGGCAGATTATGAAAACATGCTTGACAAGGCCCGTGACAAATTGCCAGAGCATATCCTGAAAAGTGAAAGGTTTGAAATCCCCAAGGTCATAGGCCACATACAAGGAAATAGGACCATTATTAGCAATTTCAGCCATATTGCTGATTCTTTGAGAAGGCCTGTCGCTCATCTGCAAAAATATATTCTGAAGGAATTGGCAACGCCCGGTAACCTGACAAAAACAGCCCTGATTATTGGCAGAAAGGTTTCTGCAAGCATGATAAACCAGAAAATTTTGCAGTACGCTGATTTGGTTGTCTTTTGCAAGGAATGCAAGAAGGCCGACACGAAAATGGAAAAGGATGGGGATGTGACATCCATCAAGTGCATGGTTTGCGGCGCCAAGCACCCTGTTAACGCAAGGATTTAGAGTCTGAAGCCGGCCTTTCCATTCTTAAAGAAAGCAATACAAGTTTGTCAAGAACTGCCTGCTAAAGCAGGCAGCGTGTTTGGATACTGCCTAAAAAGTGAGCAGTTCTTGATCATCATGAAAATGTTCACATTTTCATGATGCTGGAAATCGAAGATTTCCATCATGCTCAGAAATCGATATTCTTTAACCGGGCTAAAGCTCGGAGCGTGTGAAGTCGATTTCTGACATGTCAATCACTCGCGACCACGGCCGGTCACAGACCGGCTGCATGCTCGATCACTTCGTTCGCCCGGGTCGCTCGTTCAGACCCTGCATTTTCCACTTTCTGGAACGCCTAATGGTTTTCCGCCACCAGCCATGGACTGGTGGAAAATGCAGATTTTATTCTGCAGAGGGTGGCTCAATGTCAAACCAAGCGCCCAGCCCTGCCTGCCTTTCCGGGTCACGGCCAAAAACACCCTCTATTCTCCGCTTGGTAAGCTCCAGTGTCTGCTTGAGATAGCTCGGGACCCCGTATTTATTTGCCAGGCTGATGCTTGGCTCGAGGTATTTCAGCACCGAGCCTTCCGCTATTGTGAATAATAGCTTGCCGCCGCATGCTGTGCACTTTCCAGCCAATGGCGGCCTCCTGAACTTTTTATTGCATTTGACGCAGCGGAATTCCTGCTGCGAAAATTTCCTGAGGTTCCCCTTGGTGTCGCGGAGGAAATGCTTTTCAATAACCAGGCGGGCCACGTCGCTTTGGTCAACTGCCCTGATCTTTTCAGCAATGTCCATCTGGCCTTTAAGCTTTTCTTCCATGCTCGGCAGGGTCTTGTAAGCTGAGCACTTTATGCCGATGTTTATGCTGGAGACATCATGGGTAAACCCAAAATTCTCATACTGCGCTTCTGTGTTTAGCCTTTTTTTAACCTGTTCCACCTTAACTTCCCAGGTTGGCTTGTAATTCATGGCTGCCTCAAATAGTTCAAGGGGGTATTTCCATGCAATGTCCAGGCCCTGCACCATATCATCAACCTCTGCCGGAACGAGCTGGGAGGTCAGCACCAGCGGGGAGTCCATAGTGCGGCTGCCCCTTTTGTCAGGGAGGAATTGCCTTGAAAAATTTAGCAGGCCATCCATCAAAAGCATGACACAGCATTCGTCACCATCGCAGTCCCTTCTTAGCGCGGCATGCCAATAAGGGTGGGCAAAGCACGCCTGCGTTTCTGAGAATCCTATTATGCGGCCTATCATGCCTGCTGAGATATGGGGCGCCAGCCCAATGACCAATTCCCCAATCAGGTGGTCCTTGCTCTTGAAATCATAAAATGGCTCCATCTTGTAGAAATTTAGGAGCAAATCATCGATAAATTTTGAGGTCCTGAACAGGATATCATCAGCTGACTCATCTGTGCCGCCTAATGATGCTGGCAAGATTATGTCTTGTGGCTTAAGTTCAATAATCTGGTTCTCGTCTTTGATTTTGTTTCCATGAATATCTTTGTCATAGCCAAGCTGTTTCAGTTTGCCCAGCGAAATTCCGATTTCCTTTGGCTTGAAATGAGTTAGCGGCAGTTCAGTCATGTCATATCTGACTGTGCCATCCTTATTGACATACAGGTCATATTTTGCCCTGAAAATGCCTTTTGCAAGATGCTCTGAAACGTGGTTTCTGTTGGAGGTCCCCCTCACCCCTTTTATCAGGTCAGGAAAAGTTTTCATCCCGATATTTTCCAGTTCGGCATCAAAATACTCCTTGATTGCTATGCTTCTGTGCATAAACCCAGGTATTTCTCCATGCCGTGGGCAGAACGTTCCAGGAATTTTCCCGCAGATTTTGCAAAAGCCAACTTTCTCTGTTGGCCCCCTGCATTTAATACAGACCGCGAAGATTGAATCAGTGCCGCATTTGGGGCACTGATAGCTTGGAAAATCTGCTGTCACCTTTCCGGACTCCAATGCGGACTGAACGCTCCTAAGCCTCCCTCCTTCATCCCCGATAGGAAAAAGTGCATGCGGGCTGTTTGACAGCCTTCTCATTTTGGCCTTTTCTGGCCTGCCCATCCTGGCTCCGATGAAAGTGCCTGACTTGTCCTTTATTTCCATCTTGGACAAAGCATTGATTATTGCCAGCACGTTGTCCGAAGGCATTTCCTTGATTTTTAGAAGCGCCATCCTGGCATCATTGCTATTTTCTATGCCCAAAGTGTGCATCACTGCCAGGCCATTGTCCCTGTCAAGTATAACTAGTTCCTTGCTGGCCACAACGCAAGGCAAGCCAATTGTCTCCGCGTGCTTTTTGGCATCTTCAAGCGGCAATACAATCTTGGCTAACCCCCCATTCTCCTCAACAACCTTCATCTGCTGGAGCCATCCGGCAAACTCTATCAATTCCTGTTTGCTCAGTATCCCCCAATGATAAGTGTAATAAGGATGCAAAGGCATGCCAAAAGTCTTGGACAATGAAATTGATTGTGATGCATCAATCTTGGTTGTGTGTGGGTTATCGACAATGGAGATTATGGTCTCGGCCGGGACAGTAATGCCTTTGGCATTCTCAATTTTATTTTTATCTGCAGCTTCGGTAGGGCCAGCGCCCATTGGCAATTTGTCTTTCCATTCAGCCCCGAATTTTTCAATCAGCTTTGCCTCCATCTCCGCTGAAAAAATATCTTCGTTATAGCCGGCAGGGACCAGGACATGCCCATTTTCTGAAAAATCACCATAACTGGACAGAATGTCCCCAAGGAAAAGGATTTCCTTGACAAATTCCGCGCACCTTTTTGCATCAGTCTCTGTGTCAACCCGGACTACCGAGCCATCTATGAGCTTGACTATGGGGCCTTCTATTGCGTCGTTTGGTGTTAATGCTGTGGCTTTCCCCGGCCTTTCAAGCTTCAGTTGCGTCCCTGTTGCAATGTATTTGTTGAGCAGGTGCATAGTGGCAGGATGTATTGAAGCAGAAGAAAATCCTGAAATCCTGGACCTGCCATATCTCAGCCTGAATCCGCCTGCCCTCATAGGGTAGGTCAGCACGGGCCTTCCTGCCACAAGGTCCTGAATGTAAACATAATTGGGGGTTATTTTCCTTTCCTTTGTTGTTTCTTTTGTTTTTCTTGCCTTGACAGCTTTTTGCAGGTCAAGAAATTCCTGCATAAACCCCCAATGCCCCAGGCCAAAGTCCTTCCCCCACTTATTGAGCCTGAGCCATAATTTTGGCGCCTTCTGGCAGAGCCCTTCAGCAATTACAAGGCACAGGCCCCCCCGGATATACCTTGTTTCCACCCTTGGCAAATCCTTGTGGTTTGAAACCTGGAATATTTCAGTGGGCTCGCCATTGATCTCGACTGGCAAGTGCTTGGCCATGAACCTAAGCTCGTCTTCGCTCGGAAAATATTGCAGGTTTGTGACGCGTTCATGGTAATCTTGGATTTCCCGCACATAGCGGCTAATCTCCTCTTCTGTCGGGTCATAGGTGTCATATCCCATGCATTGTCGGATGTAGTCCCCCAGCACGACTGAAGTTGCTGCGGCAGTCCCGCCGGCCCCCCTTACGGGCCCGGAGTACCATAGGGAAAGGTATTTCTTGCCATCCTGCCTCTGCTTGATCTTTAAAAAAGTAAATCCTTCCAGCGGCGCAGACACAATCCCCAAAGTCAGGTAGGCAAACCCGACCCTTATCCCTGCCTCCATTGCTTCTTCTTCTGTATTGAATTTGCAGAATTTCTGCTTGGCAACATCTTCTGCAATTTTGAATGCAACTCTCCAGTCAAGCATGTTGTATTGTTTCTCGTACTCATAAATCTGCTCGACCATGCCGCTTCCGGCAAGGTTCGGCGAAACTTCCCTGACAAGTCCTTCCACCCGCTCAGCCATGTTCTTTGCCAAGATGATGTCAACGTGGTTTTCAGGATCCAGCATCCTTAACCTTGCCTTTGTTGCTTGGTCATAGGCCTTGTCAACCTTTTCCTGCACATTCCTGAAGTAATCCTGCATGGCCGGGCTTGCTGCTTTCATTCTAAAACCTCAATATCCTCATTTCCCTTGTCTTTAAGTTGACAACGGGCACACGCCCAGGCTCTGGATGGTGCCCAACTTTAATCTGGTAGTTTGTGATGTCCTGCCAGCACGAGCCGCTGATGAGGGTTGTGGCCTTGTACTGGGAAACTGATGTTTTGTGAAGGTGCCCTGTAACGAAAAAATCCGGTACTTGCTCTATCACGAGTATGTCTTTTTCAGAGTCGGGAATGTAAAGCGTCGATGTGTGGGTTGGCGCCAGGTGCCTTCTTTCAAGAAGATATTTCATAACAAGGTCTGCCCGGTCATACCCGCCACTTGTCCTTATCTGGTCTATATTGGCGATGTAATAATCAAAACTGTAACCATGGTAGATAAGCACATCAAACCCGGAGAAATTTTCTGAGGAATGGATATTGACAAAGCTTGGATTGCTGACATATGTTGCATTTGGAATTTGCAGGAACCTGCCAGAAAAATCAGGATAAAACGGCGGCTGCGGCTCTTCAATCCTTAAGGCGTCATGATTCCCCGGGCAGATGATAAGGTTGATGTGTGATGGTATTTTGGAAAACAGCTCAAAGCATTTTTCATATTGCGCGTTTACATCCTTTATGTTTTGGTCCAATTCCTGGTTGGGGTATACTCCTACGCCATCAACAATATCCCCCAGAAAAAAGATGTATTTTGTCTTGGCCGCGATATTTCTTTGCTCGTCGTTGCCTGATTCTTGGTTAATCCATTTCAAAAAACGCTCAAACTTTTCTTCCAGGAAATGGTTGGAGCCGACGTGGAGGTCAGATAGGAACAGGGCGTAAGTCTCATCATTGCATTTTTTCATTTCTTTGTTGGGTATGTCAGGATGGATTATGTTGTTGGCAAAAATGACCTTGTTGGAATTTGCGCCTGTGACTCCGAGAATTTCGTCTGGGGTGATGTTGCATGCAAATGAAAAAAGCCGGGGCTTGGTTTTATTGACGATTATATTAATTTCCCCAGAGGGGTCTTCTATTGTCATGCTCATATTTCCGTTCTTGGTCAGGTTAATTTCCTTTACCATGCCAATCACGGAAACTGTTTCCTTGTCCTTCTTGGTTAGCACGCGGGATATTGATGTTACGGCGCCAAGTTCCTGCCTGTTTCTGAGCAGCTTTTCGATGGACCTGTACCTGGCATTGAAATACCCGACAAAATCCTGAACTTCCCTCTTTTTGGCTTTCTCCGAATAGGAGTGCACAACTTTGATGGTTCCAAGCAGGGCGTTTCCACGAACCCCGTGCATATGCTCAGCCAGGGGATCCTTGGGCCCAGGGTCTGAACCTGGCGAAGCAATTTCAAGAGCGGAAATCTGCCTCTTTTTTTCAATATAAACCGTCTTGCGTTCTATTTCTTGCGGGGAAAGCTCTGCCAGGTCTTTGGTGTTGTATCGCGCTATAACTGCCATGTCTTTCCTTGCAAGGTCCAAGGGATTTACAGCTGAGAAATCATCAATGCTGTCCAGGAATTCCTTGTTTAGCAATACTCCATTGCGTATGCATTGGTCTATGAAATTCTTTTTTTCCAGCAATTTTGTGTTACCCATCTTGTATTTCCAGCGCCTCCTTCAGGAGCTTTTCCATGTTGCCCTTGAGGTGGTGTGGTATTGATAAAGAGATTTCACGTGTCCTCCCATATCTGCCCTTGGAGATTGTTCTTGTGCTGATTATCCCCTGCATATCAAGCTCGGCAATGATGTCGGAAATTCTGCGGATTGTCAGCGGCCTTATATTTGTCTTGAAACATAGCTTTTTGTATATTTCATAAACTTCGCCAGTAAAAATGGTTTGGTTCTCCTTTGGGCTAAGCGCAACGATTGAATATAACAAGGTCTGGGTCTGGCGCGGCTGGGTCGCTGTTATTTCAAGAACCCTTTCTTTCTCAAGTTTTTCTTCTGCCTGGTCTACATGCGTAATTTCAACGGTTTGCGAGCCTTCCCTTTCTGCAACTTCCCCTGCGACCCTCAGAAGGTCAAGGGCCCGCCTTGCGTCCCCATGCTCCCATGCCGCGAAGGCTGAGCATTTTTCAATAGTGCCTTCCCCTAAAACATTTTCCTTGAATGCCTCTTTCCCTCTCTGCTTTAAGATTTGCTGAAGCTGCACCGCATTGTACGGCGCGAAGGTGACCTCTTCCTCGGAAAGGCTGCTTTTGATTCGCGGGTCAAGGTTATCGGCAAACAGCAGATCGTTTGATATCCCCACAATTGAGATGTGGCTGTTATTGAATTCGGAGTTTGCCCTGGTCAGGTTGTAAAGTATTTCGTCCCCGCTTTTCTTGATGAGCTGGTCAATCTCATCCAGGACAATGATGACCGATTGCCTTTGCCCGTCTATTGCATTGAAAAAGGCCTTATACACCTCATCTGTGGGCAGGCCTGTTGCAGGTATTGCCTTGCCAAACTCCCGGGCAAGTTGCGCAATGAGCCTGTACTCGGTGTCCGCAATTTTTTTCATTTTGCAGTTTATGTAGAGGATTTTGACTGGGATTTCCTGTTTTTTTGCTACCTGGCTTATTTGCTCAGAAACATATTTGACACAGAGTGTTTTGCCTGTTCCGGTTTTGCCATAAACAAAAACATTTGAGGGAGTTTCTAATTTTAGGGAAGGCGCCAGTATATTAGCCAGCTGTTGTATTTGGCTGTCCCTGTGTGAAATAGACTCCGGCATGTAGGTCGTTTGGATGGCTTTTTTATTAGCAAACAAAGACTGTTTTTTGAGAAAATTTTCAAAAAAGATGCTTAACCCCCTTTGAGCCATGATTTTCCAGAAGAAGCGGGGGCTTTATATAGTTTTGTGTGCTCCAGTATACACCACACCCCTTCATTTCCTATGGAAACCATTTATTCAGGGGTTTTTGGTTATGTTTTTGGTTATTAAAGGGGGTTTTTTCTGAATTTTTTATGGGTTTTGGAATAGGAGTTATATATCATTCATTAATTATATTTTTATCTCCTTTCTGGTATTTTTTATTGTGTACGCACTTTTTATATATTATAATATATTATATATTATTATTTTCTATATAGATAATAAATAATAACAAAAAAATGATGAGCCAACAAAACCACATTTACCCGGAAAATTAAAAAATTTAATCATAAATAACCCCAAAAACAACAAAAAATAACCCCGAACCATCTAAACACATACCCCGAAGCATCTTCCAAATCTCCATAGGAAACAACACCCTCTCAAACAGGCCCACCACAAACCCCCCAACTCTCCCCTTCTACCAATATGCCACAAACCAGAAATTGTCTGCTATTCCATTACACTAACTGCGGTATTTTATAGGGCCCCACCAGAAAACCAGACTAATAATCCAAATAAGAATCAGGCCGTATAAACTAAGCATAAAATAAATAGAAAAAAGGATTATCTCCTTTTCTTCCTGCTCATGGCTTTTTCTATGTCTTTTTCTTCCTGCTCAATTTTCAGCTCTTCCTGCATTATCCTGTATGTAATCCTTTCTATATTGTCATCCATTCGTGCAATTCTTCGCTCGAGAAGGACCAGAATCCTGAGACTGTAAACAATTGCGGCCAATGTGCCGATAATTATCGATAAAGTAACAACTTCAAGTTGGTCAAGTGCCATTCATATCCCTCCTTTTTTTATGTCGCCCAATATGACTTCACATATATGATAATGCACCAATTGTACACGTACTAATATAAAAAACTTTCTCTTAATGTCCTCTAAGCCCTCCGAGCTTTCCTTTTCCTATTTTATCACTTCTTCCAGGAGCAAGCCTTTGATTTTGGCGATATCCTTTGTTATTGCAGACCCCTTCTCAGTTTTTGCAAGGTCCTCCAGCGTAAGAAACAGCCAGTCCTCTCCTTTGAATTTCACAGCAACCCACGGCTCTGCGCCAAAGACTTCACCAAATTTCCTGATCTGCGCGATTTCTTCATCCTCAAAGTACTTCCTGTCATCTTTGGTCATTTTTGCCTCAATGACTATTTTTCTCGTTCTTGTGCCGGCAATGATATCGGGGCTCGGCAATCGCGATGAGCCTGACCCCGGGCTGCGGATTGCAGCCCATCCATTGTCCCAGAATCTCTTTACCAATTCTCGTTCTCCTGCCGTGCCTTTGCTTTTATGCGACATTTCAATCCCCAAATCCCCTCAACTTTTCAAGCAATAAAAATGTTTCCCAAACCTGCCAAAACCAAAGAATTTATATAAAAATCACGCAATAATTAGCATATGTCTGTATTGTTGCCAGCCATCACAGGTTAAGCGCAATGGGCCAAAAAAATATCAAAAGAACCTTGCCACTCGCGTCAATGGACAAGATTTTGAAAAAATCTGGCGCTGAAAGAGTCTCAGACTCAGCAAAAGAAGAACTTAAGGTGTATCTTGAAGAGATTGCTGAAACCGTGAGCATTAATGCCGTGAAGCTGGCTGGCCACGCCGGTAGAAAAACCATCAAGGCTTCAGACGTAACTCTTGCCATAAAATCCTAACAATTAATAACCTTAATCCTGTTGTGCCCGGCAATCTCAGTCTGTTCTTGCCATTTGAACCAGGAATTCCCTTTGGCCATCCATTTCTACCGATTAAGTCCTTCTTCCTATACCTTGACCTTCAAGAAATCATATGCACAAAGCACATTGCTGAAATGCGCTTTTGCCTCCTCCTGCACTTTTTCAGTTGTCTTGTATCTTTGGCTGAAATGCGTCAGGACAAGCTTTTTTACATTTGCTGTGTTTGCAATTGAAGCTGCCTGGACCGCTGTCATGTGCTTATACTGGCTGGCCTTCTCATGCAGGCCCTCTTCATAAACAGACTCTGAAATCAGAAGGTCTGCATCCTGTGCTAGTGTGATGCAATTTTTGCAAATGGCAGTATCGGTTATATAAGCTATTTTCTTGCCTTTGACAATTGAAGTGGCTTCCTCTGCAGTGACTTTTTTCCCTTTCCATTCTATATCCTTGCCCATCTGCAACTTCCCGAGCAGGGGTCCATCAGGTATGCCAAGCTTTTTGACGAATGGAACACTAATCCTCCTTCTATCCTTTTCCACGAAGGCATAGCCGAGCGTCGGCACATTGTGCTCCAGCTCCATTGCCTCCAGCGCAAAGCTCTCGTTCTCAAAAAATCGGCCGTTCTCGACCTCAACAATTTTCATGTCCAGGACCCGGTCAAAATAAAATGAATGGGCCATATTCTCAAAAAATTTCTTGGTTCCTCTGGGCCCGTAAATTTCAATGGTCTTTGGTCTGTCCTCGCTTCCGATAGTCTGCAATAAGCCGGGCAGCCCGAGAACATGGTCCCCGTGCCAGTGCGTTATCAGTATTTTTGTCACTTTTGTGGGCTTCATATCGATTGCCCTGAACTGTCTTTGCGTGCCTTCCCCACAGTCCATTAGGATGCCTTCACCGGCATAGCTAATCAGGACTGCCGCAGGATTCCTTTCCTTTGTGGGCTTCATGCAACTTGTGCCCAAGAATAGCACTTCAATCATGGAAAAAGGCAATTCTGCATACTATTTAACTATATCCTTTCTTCAGAATGAAAGCCCACCGGCCAGTTGCCTCTTTTCCCCCTTCCTTCATTCTCATTATTTTCGCATACCTTAAAACTAAAAGCTTATAAGCTCCTAAGGTACTGCCATGCCATGCCAAAAAAACAGGATAGGCAGGATAAAAAGGAAATGCCAAAGAATATTGTCAGGGCCAAGGAATTGGTCAATGCCATATACAGCAATGACCGCATCATAACCTTCAATACCGACCAGGCAAGGGAACTGGGGCAAAACAGTGGATATGGCTCTTTTTTGGAGGACGGCAGGCTGCAGCTTTCCTACCTGGAAACCTACTATCTGATTGAAAAAAAGAAGCTGCATTTGGCAGATAGCAGGAATAATGAGGTTTTGCCGGACAGTTTTCTCAAAAAGGCAAAAAGGCATGAAAAAAATTTCTGGACAAAATATGTTGTTTTCAGGGATATCCGCAACAGGGGGTATATAATAAAAACTGCCCTGAAATTTGGTGCGGATTTTCGGGTGTATGACCGGGGGGTCAAGCCGGGCCAGGACCATGCCAAGTGGGTTCTTTATCCTGTGGGTGAGAGTTCAAACCTGACGTGGCATGAGTTTGCAGCAAAAAACCGCGTTGCGCATTCCACAAAAAAAAGGCTGCTGGTGGGCATTGTCGATGATGAGAACGATGTCACTTATTATGAAATTAAATGGGTGAGGCCATAGTTGTCACCTTCACCATGAACAAGCCCTCCCCCAAATTACAGCAATGCCATCCAAAAATATATAAATTGACTTTCTTTGTTTTTCACTATGGGCGCCAATGAAAAAATCCTGGATTTTGTAAAGCAGAAAGGCCCGGTTATACCTGCAGAGATAGCAAGGCACCTCAATGTCAACAATCTCTTTGCATCAGCGCTGCTGGCAGAGCTTGTGGATAGGGGAGGGTTGCACCTGACTCATGTCAAAGTCGGTGGCTCTCCTGTGTACTATCTTGAGGGCCAGGAAGACCGGCTTCAGGAATTTTCCAAGTATCTTCCTGAAAAAGAGCAAAGGGCATGCAAGATGCTCAGGGAAAGCAAAGTGCTTTCAGACGCCGAGCTTGAGCCGCTGTACCGTGTTGCATTGAGGCAAATAAAGGACTATGCCAAGCCATTTGAAGTCAGTATAGGAGAAGACAAACATATTTTTTGGAAATGGTACATGCTTCCAAACTCTGAGGCAGAGGAAATAATAAAAAAGAAAATTGGCATGGCCGAAAAGGAAAGCAGGGGTTCTGTTGCCGGTGATGAAGTAGCAGGAGAAATGATAAAGGCTGAAAAAGCCAGTATAGCAGGTCCAGGCCAAAAAGATTTGCTTGGCACAATTAGTCATACAGATACCCTGGCGCAGGCGAAGAAGGAAAAATCAGAGGCACAGAAAAAACCCAAACCACTTGCTGCCCAGAAACAACCAGGCCATGATTTTCTCAGACAGATAATTGCATATTTTGAAGAGCATAAAATAGCTGTTGTGGAACAGGAGATTATTAAGAAAAACACCGAAATTGATTTCATACTCACATTGCCCAGCCCTGTGGGCAGCCTTACCTATTACTGCAAAGCCAAGAACAAGCAAAGGTGCTCTGACCTTGACTTGAGTGCAGCTTATGTAAAAGGCGAGATAAAAAAACTGCCTGTGCTTTTCCTCACAACTGGCAAGTACACGAAAAAAGCCGGGGAAATGCTTGCGAAGGAATTTAAAAATATTAAGGCGCACACTCTTAATTAATGGGCACCGGCCTCTTCATCATTGTGTCTTGGAAAATGAAAAATCATCAGAAAATAAACAAAGGTGAACTATGGGAGTGCCTATAACTGACATCCTGTCCAGAAAGGAAATTTCCGTGCCAGATATCTATGGGAAAGTTATTGCAGTTGACGCATACAACCACATTTATCAATTTCTTTCTACAATACGGCAGAGGGATGGCACGCCTTTAATGGACAGCAAGGGGGGCATAACATCCCATTTGTCCGGCTTATTTTCACGCACGGCAAACCTGATGGAACGAAATGTCAGGCTTGTGTATGTTTTTGACGGCAAGGCTCCAGATATGAAACGCACTGAGCAGGAGCGAAGGCAAAAGGCCAAGCAAAAGGCAGAGGCAAAATACAAAATTGCAGTTCAAAAAGAAGACATTGATGGGATGAGGAAATACGCTTCCAGGACATCAAGGCTTACTGCCGAAATGATTGAAGAGTCCAAATCACTCCTGACTGCCATGGGTGTCCCTATTGTTCAGGCACCTTCTGAGGGCGAAGCCCAGGCTGCACACGTGGTCAGGGAAGGGCACGCCTATGCAGTTGCATCCCAGGATGCCGACAGTCTTTTGTTCGGCACGCCTCTGTTGATCAGAAATCTATCCATATCTGGGCGAAGAAAAAAAGCCAGCAGCGCACTCTATGAGCAAGTCAGTCCTGAGCTGGTCGACCTGGAGAAAACTCTTGCCGAATTGGATATCAGCCAAGATCAACTGATTGCCCTTGCCCTTCTTGTTGGAACTGACTATAATTCAGCAGGCATCAAGGGCATTGGGCCAAAAAAAGCCCTTCAACTGGTTAAGGAGCATGCCAACGATTTTGATGCGCTTTTCAGTGCTGTTTCCTGGAGTCAGCACTATGATGTTTCCTGGAAAGAGATATTCAGGCAATTCAAGGAAATGCCTGTGACAAGCGATTATACTCTCAACTGGCGGGATATCAATGACTCCCTGGTTATCGACTTGCTCGTTGGGCAGCATGATTTTTCCAACGAAAGGGTTTCTGCCACACTTGATAAGCTTCATAAGGCGCAAAGCCAAAACCGGCAAAAAGGGCTGGGGGAATATTTCTGATGGGCTCGGCGGTGACAACATGGTAGAAATTATTGCGCATCGCGGATCTTCTGGCCATGCCCCTGAGAATACAGCATCAGCCTTTCTAAAAGCTCTTGAGCATAAGACTGATATGGTGGAGTTTGATGTGGCCATCACAAAGGACGGCATACCTGTCATATTTCATGACACCAAGATGAAAAGGCTCACTGGCCAGCCTGGCATAATGGGGCAATATACCCTGAACCAGATTAAGAAGTTGGATGCAGGCTCCTGGTTTCATCCTGACTATCATCAGGAACGCATACTGACCCTTGAAGAAGGGATAAATCTGCTGAGGGCAACCAGGATAAATGTGGAAATCAAGCCGGACTCAGCCGGCCATGAAAAAAAAATCCTGGACATAGTGAGAAATGCCGGAATCTTATATGATGTGCTATTCAGCTCTGTCAGTGCAAGAATTCTTAAAAATATGCAACACATTGACAATAAACTCAATATGGGCGTTGTCGCGGGCGGAATATTATGGAAAGGCAGCCTTAAGACCGCATTGGACCTCAAATGCAAATCAATTAATCCCCGCATGGGGCTTTTGTCGGCCAAGCTTGTATCATCTGCGCATAGCCATGGGCTGAAAGTATTGGCATGGACAATAAATAAGGAATCAGACATGTGCAGCGCAGCTAAAATGGGAGTTGATGGCATTTTCACAAATTACCCGGATAGGCTGAAGAAGGTGCTTGATGAAATGCATTAAGGTAAGCATGCGATATGCTGAAAAACTAAAGGGAATGCTTGTCAGGGAAAGCATATTGCACCGGGAAATGAAGGCCGTCAAGGAAAAGGGATATGTTTATTTTCCATTGGCAGGGCATATGCCTGGCCGTGTCCTTATGCAAAAAATAAAATCAGGCAGTTTGCCTGCTGGTGCATTCCGAGTTGTAAACCGCTCCATTGCAGCGCCAAGAAAATCCGGGGCGCAGAAAGCTGCTCAGGCACATCTTGGAGGCTTCGACGTGGTTGGTGATATTGCCATTCTTGAAATTCCAAGGCATTTGGTCAAGCAGCAGAAAATTATTGCCAAGTCTATTCTGGGGAATCACAGGAATATTGCCACTGTCCTCAAGAAAAAGGGGGGGCATGAGGGAACATACCGGCTTCAGAAAATGATTTATCTTGCAGGAAAGAACAAGCGGGAAACAATCCATAAGGAGCATGGCTGCTCAATCAAGCTTGATGTCGAACGGGTTTATTTTTCCCCAAGGCTGTCCAATGAGAGAAAGCGGATATTCTCCCAGGTCAGGCCTAATGAAAAGGTCCTTGTCATGTTTTCAGGGGGCGGTGCATATCCGGTGACAATTGCCCGGAATAGCAGGGCGTCCCTTATCGCAGGGGTGGAAATCAATCCCGTTGGCCATAAATACGCCCTTGAAAGCGTCAGGCTGAATAAAATCAAAAATGTAAATCTTATAAGGGGCGATGTAAGAAAGGAAGTGCCAAAACTTAAGGAAAAATTCGACCGGATTGTAATGCCCCTGCCAAAATCTGCAGAAAATTTCCTGTCGTTTGCGCTGGCCAGGTCCAAGCATGGAGCAATCATCCACCTTTACAATTTTTTTGACACGTCACTCGGTGAAACAGAGCCAACAGATGCTTTGCAGGCTATTAAACGTGCATTTGCCAAGGCCAGGAGGAAATACAAGATTCTAAAATGGGTTACATGCGGGCAAATCGCGCCCAGAAGCTATAGGATATGCATAGACATTCTTGTCCGATAAATTCTGCAGCAAGAGGTAATCGCGCTCAGCAGTTACTTCCGTTCATCATCTCTTTCGATCAGTGGGTGTTCACTTGCATCATTGCGCGAACCTGGGCAAGTCTTCCTTCTTATTAAATCATGTGGTTATCAAGTCCCGAGAAGGTGGGCATGAAAATCTACTGGCTGTCACAGGCGCACAAAGCAAAGAAATATCTACCCAAACATTCCGGCGAAATCAGTGTCTTCAGCATTGGATTTTTTGATCTTATCAATTGCTGCCAGGAAATCCTTCTCATTAATGATGCTCCGGCTGTCCCTTATCGCGTAATAGCCGGCTTCTGTGCAAACAGCCTTGATTTCAGCGCCTGAGAAATTTTCCATCTGATGGATCAGCGGGTCCATGTCAAACTTTTCAAGCGACATATTCTTGCTGTGGATTTTGCAAATCATTTTCCTGCCTTCAGCGTCAGGCAAAGGCACCTTGATCAGCCTGTCCAGCCTTCCTGGCCTGAGTATTGCCGGATCGAGAATATCTATCCTGTTTGTGCAGCCAATAACCTTGACCATGCCAAGGTGCTTGAACCCGTCAATTTCAGCAAGCAACTGCATGAATGTCCTCTGCACTTCCCGTTCACCCGATGTACCGAGGTCAATTCTTTTTGCAGCAAGTGCATCCAGCTCGTCAATGTAAATAATTGATGGAGCCTTTTCTCTTGCAAGCTGGAAAATCTCCTTAACGAGCTTTGCGCCCTCCCCGATGAATTTCTGCACGAGCTCCGAGCCGACAATCTCGATGAATGTGCTTTTTGTAGAGGCCGCAACTGCCTTCGCGAGCAGGGTTTTTCCAGTCCCGGGTTCGCCGTACAGCAGAATTCCCTTTGGAGGCTGTATCCCTACTTTTTTGAAAAGCTCCGGCTTTTTCAGGGGCAGCTCAATGACCTCCTTGATTTCCTCAATTTGGGCTTCGAGGCCGCCTATCTCACCCCAAGCAACTTTCGGGCTCTCAACTATCACAAATTTGTCAACATTGAACAGCTTTGTGCCTGGAATCTTTTTCAGGATTGTCAGGTTTTTCTGCTCGACCAGAACAGTGTCCCCTACTTTCAGGTTTGAAAGGTTGTTGGAAATCTCCACATAGAAATTGTTGCCATTTGGTACTTTTATTACTGCATTCTTGTTCATTATCTCGCTGACTTCGCAGACAAGGAGCGGCGGGCGCCTGAATTTCTCCAGCTCTTCCCTCATATGGCCAATTGTTTCCCTTAGGATTTTGTTTTCTTCATCAGTGCTGCTGCCGTTAGTCGAGATGCTGGCAGAATACCTGGTGACTACGCCTCCTGCAACCTCTTTCTCATCCATTTTTACACCGATTTTGAAACATTGACATCATTTATTGCGACAAACGGGGTTGTAACTGGCCTTTCAGTCTCCCAACCAATAACCTGCTCGGGCTTGTCAGAAATTTGATAAATATTTTTTAGCATTCGCAGCATGTTATCACTTATCCTTATGCCCTTCACCGCTTTTTTAATTTTTCCGTCGCTGATTAAAAAGATGCTGTCTCTGGGGATTGTTGAAAAATCTCCCGTCGAATAATTCTTGAATCTAGTATACCAAATGTTGGTGATATATAAGCCTTTGCTCACATCTTTAAAAAGCTTCTCGCTTCTTCTTTTTCCCGGCATAACAATTGTGTTCCAGGGTTCAGGCGAAACAATTCCGGCATTTGCAGTATTTTTTGCCTTGTATTTTGATTTGTGACGCAGTGCTGCGGAATAATTGTACAGGAATGACCTGAGTTTTCCATTTTCAATTGTAGCATTGCGCGATGTTGGCGTGCCTTCGTCATCAAACATGCTTGACCCAAAGCCGTTGGCAAGCCTCCCATCATCCACCATGGTAAAATCCCTGCTGGCAACCTCCTTCCCTATTTTATCCCCAAGAAACGAAAGTCCGGATTCAACAGAAAAAATCGAGCAGGCGCTTGCGACATTGTCGGCCAGCACAGCAAAGGCCATGGGGTCAAAAATAACCTCATATTTTCCGCTGTCCAATTGCTCAGGATTTATTCCCTGCATTGCCATCTGCCCGGACCTCTTTGCAGCAGTTGCATAATCTAGCTTCCCCAGCATTCTTGCGCATGCTGTTTTATGGCCAGATGCTTCCTTGCTGGCGAAAGACCTTATGCTGAAGTACGCATGCGTGCCCGTTTCCTCGGCCTCTGTGCCTTCTGTGGTGCATATTGCTGATCTTGTCTTGCCATAATCGAAGTTTCCGGAGACCCTTGAGGCGCCCTCCTTTTTTGCCAAGTCAATCCCCTTCTCCACAATGTCTGCGGCATTTTTGCCGAGATTGGCTATTTTTGTGTCATAGGACATCTTGACTTTCCTGTACCTGAAAGGCCCTTTTGATATTCCCTTAAATCCTTTATTAACAGGCATGTATTTTAGCAGGCCAATCAATTTGCTTATTGCAGCGCTGATATACTCTTCATCCAGGTTTTCGATTGTTGTGGCCGCAGTTTTTCCTTTTTGGCTTACAAATATATCCATTCCAACATGGTCTACATTGCTAATCCCGAGAATTTTATTGTTCACAAATTTAATTTGGCTTTGCCTGGCCTCCTTGGCCTCTACAATGGCATCATCACACCCTTTGCTTGCCAGTAATTTCAAAGTTCTGCTGGCTACCTTGCCTATGTTGACATTGCTTCCAGTTTTTTCTCTTTCTTTTTCTGATTGTGCCATTTTCTTTTATTGATTATTTCGTGAGTGTGTCTCGGACTTTGCCAAGGTTTTTTATTAAATTATTATTCGTTCTTTTGATTTGTATGCACAAATGCTAATTGCTGAGCCTAATCCCCTTTATTCTCAGGCATGGCCCGCCCATGCTCACACCTAAGCCTTGCATTGGCTCGCCTTTTCCACAGGTTGCGGCATGCAGCTCAAACATGTCCCTTGATGAGGCATCTATTGCGGCATACAGCTTGAATGTGCTGATTTCCAGCACAGGGCTTTTCACAGGGCCGGCAATTTTCCCATTTTCAATCAAATAAGCCTCGCTTCCAACATATTTCTGGTTTATTCTTTTATCATCGATGTTCCATTCGGTGAAATTTTTCATGAAAATCCCACTTTTCACCCCCTCAACAAGTTCCTCAAATGACTGTTCCCCGGGCAGAAAGAAAGTGTTGCTCATCCTTACCAATGCATCCTTGTCAAAGGAAGAGGCCCTTGCCGAGCCATTGCTTTTCACGCCCATCTCCCTTGATGTTGACCTGTTGTGAAGGAACTCATTCACCTTCCCATTTTTAATCAGGTATTTCCTTCTTGCCCCTATTCCCTCATCATCAAACTTATAGCTTCCAACCTTTCCGGCGGCAGTGGGGTCATCAACCAGGTTGAGCTTTTCATTGCCCATTCTTGTGCCAACGCTGCCGCTTTCAAGAAAGCTCTCGCCTGCCTGTGCTGCTTCCCTTCCCAGAATCCTATCAGCTTCATAAGGGTGTCCGCAGCTTTCATGCGCGATTATCCCTGTAACTTCTGATCCAGTGATAAGGTCAATTTCACCATGCGGCGGTTTTTTTCCGTGCCTCGCATTGTCTTCCAGCGCCAGCAAATGCTCCTTGAGCTGGCCTTCCAGGTTCCAATCCTTAATTGCCTCCCATCCTGCCTGGCTTGCATGCTGCCAGTATCTCTGCGCCATGGAATTTCCAATTTTTATCGACAGGCTATAGTCAAGGCCAACCATTGGAAACTGTGACAATATTTTGCTGCCTTCGGAATTCACATAATACTTATTCACCATGCCGTCTGTCCAGGTCCAGAACCTTGCAGGGATTTTTATGCCGTGCGACAGCAATCCCTTGTCCATCTCCCTTATATAGCCAATTTTTTTGTCAAGGGGCACATCCAGCGGATTCGTTTTATACGCTACTCTGGAAATATCCTTGATTGCCTTTTCTCCATTTGGGCTTTGGCCGGCGTTTCGGATGCCAGATGACTTTTTTGCCTGCCGAAAGGAGCCCTCAATCACTTTTTTTAAAAGATCCCTGTCAATCCGGTTTACAGAGCAGAAACCATAACATCCATTGACTACGAATTTGACTCCGATGCCAACGCTTTCCTGGCAGCCGGCAATCTCAACAGCGCCATTTTTTATTATTATCATGTTGGACTGGTATTCTTCTTCCCTGGCCTCAGCAAAATCAGCGCCTAATTTCCTGAGGAAATCCACGGAAAAATCAGCCAGGTCAGAATTAACATTGCGCATTGTGTTTAGAATAAAAAAATGCTTTTAAATCTTTGTAGCCATAGCCAAGTTACACCGTTGTTTTATTCTTTTTGCCCTGCCGCCCGCAGGAATTGGTCCGGAAGATTCAGGCCGGGCCTATCACTGTCAATTTCTTGCCTGATTTTGTGAGCACCATGCATTTTCCATGCCGGATTTCGCAAGTATCCTCTATCCTTATGCCGAATTTGTTCTTTACATATATGCCTGGCTCAACTGTAATAGCCATGCCTTCCCTGATATATCTCCAGCTCTTTTTCCTGACCCTTGGCATTTCATGTATTTTTGTCCCGATCCCATGGCCCAGTCCATGGATGAATCTCTTGTCCCATTTTCCGAGCACTTTGCTGGCAATAAGGTGTGCATCCCTGCATTTCATTCCAGCCTTTATCCTATTCACGGCGGTTATTTGGCTTTTAAGAAGGAGCCCATAAATTTTTCTCTCACCCGCGGATGGCTTGCCGACATATACTGTTCGCGTCATGTCAGACATGTATTTTTTGTACACAACTCCAAAGTCGATTACCACAAACCCCTTTAGCCGCCTGTTTTCAGGGGTATGGTGCGGCTCAGATGCTCCCGGCCCGGCCGCAACTATGCACGGAAAGCTTGGCTTCAGCTTTCTCTGCGCAATCTCGCTGTTGATGAATTCTGCCAAATCCTTCTCTGTCCTGAATTTATGTTTGTTCAAGCCAGAAATTATCCTTAAATATATCTGGTCCGTAATCCGGCAGGCCTTTTTTATCAGCATTAGCTCTTTTTTTGTTTTTATCGTGCACATATCCGCTCTTCTGCCATCAATGCGTTTTTATTTTGCCAGTATCTTTGAGACTTTTTCTTTGAGCTCAGCTGCTTTTTTATTTTTCACAAAATGCTCCCTTACAGGCGATATTATTTCGTTTAGCTTTGATGCCACGGCATTTTTCAGGTCAACAGGGTGAAGCCCTCCACTTGTAAATAGCCCTTCTAGCTCAGCATAACTGCCTATATCAATATTGCCGCCGTATTTTTCAGGCCTTTCAATGCGTATTGCATCAAATTTTTCAAAAATCATGTATTTGCAGTATTCCAATGTGGGATTTTCCTCAACAACTTTTTCAGGGCAATAGGCCTTTTTTATTTTTGCCTTTATCTGCTCTTCAGAGTCAGTCATGAAAATCGCTGAATCAGGGTTGGATTTTGACATTTTCATCTGCGTGGCCTTTTCCTCCGCAGTTTTTCCCAGGGGAGGCTGTCCCAACCCCATCAGCATATGGTGGCTCACTATTATTGGCTTCCAATAGCCCAGCTTTGGGCCAACTTCCCTGGCCAGCATATTGACCTTTCTCTGGTCCACCCCGAGCTGGCAAAGGTCTGCTTTCAGGTAAAAAATGTCAGCCGCCTGCATGCAGGGATAGAATATCTGGGAAGCGCTCAGGTTGTCGCTTTCGCTCCTGCCCATGATCTGGGAGCACCTTATGACCCTTTTCACTGTGTTGTTGACAGCCACCTTCATCACAGTCTTCCAGTAATCCTCATCTTTCACCAGCTCATTTGCCCAGACAAATTCCACGCCAGCAGTCTCCAGGCCGCACGCTTTCCACGTTTCTATCATATATTCTCCAACGGTTTGGATATTTTCCAGATTGCCTCCTAGCTTGTTGTTTGCCCATGCATGCCAGTCAGCAACAAGAACCTTGAATTTTGCACCTGCCTCAACCATCTTGTTGATGTTGATTGTCCTCATAATGGCCTGGGCAATGTGCACATTTCCCGAAGGCTCAAATCCGTCATAGGCAATAAACCCTTTTTTGGAAGAAAGCAGTTCCCTCATCTCTTCTTCTGTGACTATTTCCTCCCCTACTTGCCTTATCAGTTCCAGCCTGTTTTCGATATCCATGGCTTGGCTAAAGATGGCTTGGGTATAAAAATATTGCCCAGATAGCAGATATATATGTCATGCCTTCAATATTGCTCTCTATGGGAAAATTTCTTCTACCCTGGCCAGTAGTCCCCAGCGAAAGGTTTAAATATAACATCTTCTCCTTTGCATCCATGGAAAAAATAGATGAAAAAATGGAGGAAAAGAGATTTTCCAAGCAGCTGGTCGGTAAGACAGTTGTCAGCAAGGCCGGAAAGAGATTCGGAGAAGTTGGCGACATTATTTTTGAAGTCAAGTCCGGGGAGCTGATACACCTTATACTCACCAATCCGACACCTTATGCAGACAAGCTTGAGCTTGAAAAGGACAAGCAGGGAAACATGCTCATACCCTACAGTGCAGTCATTGCATCAGGGGATTTCTTGGTAATTGCTGAAGAGGACATAATTTAAATACTAACTATGGCCCTTTCTTTGCATGGCCTTTTGGAATATCTTTAAGGAAAATAGGCGTTATCTGACATTTCCTGAGCGAAAAAGACCCTTCTCAATGGTCGATTCCCTTTTGGCCGGAACCATAGAGCTTAGCCAACAAATGCACCGGATTATTGCAGATTTGAGCCAAAGAAAAGAAGGTGATTTTCAACTGAGCAGATGATACATGATAACCTTTTTAAAATCAGATACAATCATTCACCCAGGTATGGTTAATGAGCAGCAAGGAAGACAAAGACAAGGCTGAAAATGCCATCTGGACAGAAAAGTACAGGCCTAAGTCATTTTCTGAGATTGTAGGCCAGAAGGAAATAGTAAAACGCGTAAAGAACTTTGTCAAGCAGAAAAATATGCCGCACCTTTTGTTTGCCGGCCCCGCCGGGGTTGGGAAAACAACGCTTTCATTGGTTGTCGCGCATGAGCTTTATGGCGATGAGTGGCACCAGAATTTTCTGGAGCTCAATGCCTCGGATGAAAGGGGAATTGATGTCATCCGGGTGAAAGTCAAGGACTTTGCCAGGACAAGGGCTATCGGCAATGTGCCGTTCAAGATAATCTACCTTGATGAATGCGATGCCCTGACGAAGGAAGCCCAGCAGGCGCTGAGGCGCACAATGGAAAATTACACCCATACTTGCCGCTTCATCCTCTCCTGCAATTATTCAAGCAAAATCATTGATCCAATCCAGAGCAGGTGCACAATGTTCCGTTTCAGGACCCTTGATAAGCCTGATGTCATGGAGGTCATAGATAACATTGCAAAATCAGAAAAACTGCATATAGACCCGAAGGCCAAGGATGTCTTGTTTGAGGTTTCAGAAGGCGATTGCCGAAGGCTCGAGAATATAATGCAATCCTGCGCAGCAGTAGCAGACAGGCTGACAGAGGAAGTTGTCTATTCATTGGCTTCTGTAGCAAAACCCAGGGAAATCAAGGAGATACTGGACCTGGCTGTAAAGAACAGGTTTGAGGATTCGCGCAACAAGCTGCTCAGCACAATGCAGATGTATGGCCTTTCCGGGCTCGACATAATCAAGCAGATACAAAAGGAAATATGGAACCTTGACATAGCAGACAGGGCCAAGGTGGAACTGGTTGATAAATGCGGGGAAATTGAATTCAGGATGGTCGAAGGCGCAGATGAGTTCGTCCAGCTTGAAGCCCTTCTTGCTTATTTCACACTGGCCAAGTCATAATCAGCATGGGAATTGCCAAAGCAAGGCAAGCGAAGCCGGCTAAAAAAGAGGAAAAGGAGGTAAGGCAGGCAAAGATAGTGGAACAAACATTTGGCTATGCCCCTTCTCCAGCCCTGCCTGGCCAGATTCTTGCCCAGAATGAGTCAGGGCTTCTTTCTGATATTGCCCTAAAGAGCCAGCGGATAATAAAGATGAATTTTGAGCTGACGGAAAAGCTCAATGAGAACGAAAGAAACATAGAAAACCTCAATGAGGATTTGCAGGTGCTCTATGGCCGGCTTCAGGAGCATGGGAAGGACAAGGCCAAAATACAGGGCCTCATGCAGCGGATTAATGACCTGGGCCTCTATGCAGCCAATCTCAAGCATAATATTGATTTATTGAGGTCAAATCTCGAAAACAGGGAAAAATACATCAATGTCCTTAAGAGGGCTTATGGCAGCCGGGCATCAATGCCGGGCACAACAGCGGCACAGGACAGGGAAATCAAGGAGCTGCGGGAAAAGTCTGCCATGCTCCAGAACAATGTCCAGATTTTGCGCCAGGACATAAGTGTCAAGAAAAAGCACATCGACTTTCTAAAGAATTTTGCGCGGAAAAAACAAGTTGCCTTTTACTCAAGGCAGCTCCGGGAAAGCACAGGCAGTATAAATGAGCTTTCCGGGCAGCTCGTGGAATCAAGGAAGAAAAATCTTGAACTTATGGAAAAGGTTGACAGCCTTTCCCATAACGACAGGCTCAGGCTTCAGCATAAAAAAGAAGTGGAGGCGCTCAAGGACCGGCTGCTTGCAGAACAGGAGAAAAATCTGGCCTTGAAAGGATATTCCCGCGAAGCAACCCTGAAAATGAAAGAGGCCTTGGAAAGCGTAAAACAGGCGCATGCGCATGAAAAAGGGGAATCTGCACGGCTGGCAGAAGAGAAAAAGGCCCTTATAAATGAAATTCAGTCGCTGACGGCGAGGATCAGGGAGCTGGAGAAAACAGCAAATTCAGGTTCAAGGCTGATGCTGGTAATCTCCAAGCTTAGGAATGAGCTCAAGAATAAGGACGCCACTCTTTTGGAGATTAAGAAATCCAACTCATTCTTGGCTTCCAGGACAGAGAAGGCCATAGGTGAGGCAAATAAATTTGCCGGGCAGGCAAAGGTCGCCACAAGGGCCAATGAACAGCTGGTTGCTGAGCGCCAGAAGGCAGAGGCAGAGCTCAGGAAACTTAAGAATATCGTCGTTGCCCTTAAGCAGGATTACGACAAGCGCATTGAGTCAGTCAGGCTTGAGCAGTCCGGGATAGACCAGGCGCGGCTGAAGAGAACTGAAATGGCACTGGCAGCATTGCTGCGGCGGGGTGCATTGTCTGTTGCAGAGAACAAAAAACTCCGTGCAAGGCTCGATGAGCTTGCAGAGCTAAAGCAGTCCATTGAGGAAAAATCATCATATTACAGGCATTTTATCACCAAAATAATGGAAAAGGAAATTGAATTAAGGGCAGAGCTGGAAATTCTTAAAAAGAAAAGCGCCGTGCATGAAACAAAGCAGGTTATGACAAGATAGACTTCAGGTAGATTTCTAAAGAAAAAGTAAATTAAAAAAAATTAAAAATTAGGCCTTAGGAGCCGTGCTTTACGACCAATGGCACTTCTACTGAGTCCTTGTAATCATACTCTATAACAATCGGGAGCACGGTCTCATAGTCCCTGAGATTCTCATCAGCGACTGTTAAGGTGCACCTGATGCTTCTTTCTCCCTGGTAGAGTGTTGCAAGGCCTTCCAACGCGCCTCCTTCAAGCCCTGAGCAGCTCAAGTCTCCCAAGCCTGGGTCAGTCAGTGTAATCTTGACCTTGTCCCTGTCGGACAATTCAGTGCTGCAGTGGGTTCCTGGCGCATAAGCCCTTCCGTCTCCCACATGCCTCAGTGTGAAGAAGAATGAAAGCTTGTTGCTTCCCACAACTGATTCAGAGAAGGATGTTACATGAACTGGGCCTCCTGAATTTTCAGCAGTCTTTTCCTCATTTGGATTGCAGGCTGAAGTTTCCCCTCTTCTGCCAAGGAAGTCTTCCAGGATGCAAAGCTGAACCTGTGTCTTTGTTCCGTATTTGTAGCATCCTTCGACCTTCACATTAAATTGGACCTGGCCAGCAACGGCTCCGGCATATTGAAGGTTGGGGAACTCGACATTTGTCACTGTTCCCTGTATGACATTGCCATTTGGATCCCTTTGTGCCCCGAGAAGCTCATCTGGTGAATTTGCCTGAAGGTCAGCTGCGCTCACGCCAAAGTCAGTCGGGTTGATGCCTGTTACTGTAAAGACAGCATCGCCTGCAGCGACATCCCATTCACCAACATTTTCAACCCTGAGGTTGATGGAAAATGGATAATTAGTGTCGAATACAAAATCTGGCGGGGCCTGCGGGAAGAAGTCCAGCGCCAAACCCTTTTGGCCTCCTAAAAAGGCTTTTGTGCTTGTCGGAGTGCCTCCGCCGCTCCCTGTGGTGCATGCCGTGATAAAAATTAAAAGAACCAATGCAGACAGAAACAACCCATGCTTTATTTTCATTTGTATAACCTCCTTTGCATCTCTTATATGGCCTCTTGTTGCTAATTAATTGGGACCTTCACTTTGCATAAATTTCCTATATATTTACACATCCTTACACAATATCCCTATATAAATTTTTTTATTTTGCACACTCGGGCAATGCTTTCATTATCATTGGTCATGGACGGTGATGCATCCCCTGGGCCACTAATGGCCTTATACTGAAAGGATAGAATTTACTCATTATACCAATTGTCTTGCAAATGCTTAACAGCCAATTTCAGGATTCTGCAACATTGACAATCCTTATGGTCTGTTCTTCATAGTTCATATAACCATAGTGCAGCTTGATATTAAACGGGGTCTGGTATACTTCATCCAGCCCTTCTGGTATTGTGTACTTGCAGAGTATTGTTGCCTGCCCGTCCACAAGCTTGACAGGGGACGGCGGCTTGCAGCTTTCGAGCTGTGGTGCGCTATCGGCGCTGCCTTCCCACACCGGGGGCTCATAGTGAACCTTGTCCTTGTCAGTATACTGGATATTGAATGGGCAGGTATCATCCCTGCCGGATGCATAGCTGACTCTTTGCCAATCGTATACCTGGCCATTTGCATTCGCATTGGCAATATGGATTTTGAAGTAGACATATTTCTCAGTTGCTTCTTCTTCGATAGATGTTATTTGCACAGGTGCCCCCTGCCCGCCAGCCATTCCGACATTCTGCACCCTGCATACTTTGTCCTCTTCCAATGATGAGAATGGATGCGGGTCTATGCATACAATCGGATTTGCGACTGTCTCATATTCATAGCAAGCATAAATTTTTACCTTGGGCTCATACTTGTCTGTTCCTTCAGGCCAGCTTACAATATCATTCCTGAACTCAACCACTGAGATGTCACCCTCTGGATTGAAATTTGAGACTCCTTCCATTGGGGCGAAAAACAATGGCAGTGTCTTGCCAGACGGAGCAACAATGAAGGGCTGGATAATATTCTTATCAAATCCTGTTAAATACAGCCAGCCATTGCTGATATCATATGCCCCCCTGTTTCTTATTTCAACAACAAGATCAAATGGAGTGGGGTCGCCGGTATAGTATACAGTCCTTGCAGGATTTTCCCTTGTAAATCTCATTACAACGCCATAAGTGCCTGTGTGGGCATTAGTCACAAACGGGTCATCATCTTCATGGCTTTTTGGGCCCCATGGCCAGCTGCTTCTGCCGCTGCAGGCGCTCATCATTAATATTAAGACAAAGAGTATCGCAAGCAAGGACAGCTTGCTTTTTGTCGCCATTGACACATTATGCTTAACCATGCAAATCCCCTAGTTTTATCTCTTATATAAACTTTTCTCAGGGCTTCGGCTTATCTGCCATAATGATGGCCTCTGCCAGGCATTTCCTGGCGCAAATTTAGCCGGCTTCACAGCATACATTGTCTGCACTGCCTGGGCAATAGCCAGTGATTATCGTGCCTGCCTTGCATTGGCCTGATGACCTGCATGCATAGCCAAGGCTGCCAAAATCCCTGGTGCAGCTTTCCTTGCTTTCAAAACAGCATTTTTGATTTATTCCGCACGAGCCGCTTGCCTGGACATTTTCTCTGCCATAAAGGTCGCAAACCCCGTATTGCAAATCCTTGCAGTTTTCTGCAGGGCATATGTAATCCTTGCTGATCTTCTTGACAAACACTGTTTTTTCAATTGGCTCTGATATGTAGCCGTAATCTATTGTTGTTGTCAGCAATGTTTCAAAGCTGTCCTGCAGCTGCCCGAAATCCAGGGTGCAGATTGTAAAAAAATCCTGCGTGTTCTTGACTTGCTGCAATGGTGTGCATTCAAGTTCCCTGTTCACCATTTCAACATGTACATTCTTTGCAAGAAGCACATTGCTCTTTGGTGTTGCAGATGCGCATGCATCTTCATAGGTATTTGGGTCGGTTGCATATCCTCCACCCTTATTCTGGATGAGTATTTTGTATTCCCCTTTATAGGTCACTTGGCCGGTCTGCGGGTCTGTCTTCGGAATGACATTCTGCTCGATTTTGGAAACAGTGATAGGCGCGCCCTGCCCGTCGCCCAGCTTGATGTCCTCAGTGTCACAATGGGTTCCGGCAAGGCTGAATCCAAAGCTCCTTGGCTTTACGCAAACGCTTGCGCTTGACACAGTCCTGTACCTGTAGCACCCGAGTATTTTAAACAGGAACCTTTGCTCATCCCTGAGCCTTATTGCCAGGTTTTTGTTTTCAATTGTCCAGGTTACAAGGTCAAAGCCTCCTTCGGAATTGTACACTGATTTGCCTTCAATGTCAAAACTCTTGGTCTTGCTGGGGTCGAGCATTTGCATTTCCTCTGGATAATAGTTAATCAGCGTCAGGCGCCCATTAATAATATCAAAAGTTCCTTTGTTTCTCACTTCCACCCCTATCTGGAAGCTGCTTTTGTCAGATATGTCTTCGGGTGGCATATCCTTGGTAAATGCCATCATCAATCCTTCAGTTCCAGTATGGATGTCAGTTTCAATGACCGGCGCATTCCCGCTCCCGCAGGATGTTAAAAAAAACAGCAATCCAATTAGCAAAGCCAGGCTGGCATAAGGATTCCACATCCTAAACATTGTTCTGCTCCTTCTCATCTTTCCTTCTCAGCAAACATAGCCTGAGTCATATAATTTTTTCAGTGCGCAGTAAGGCTTCAAAGGCGCGCCTCCTGAATAATCATAAATCCCGAAATGCAATTGGTACCTCAATGATTTCAGCGGGATTCCGCAGTCTGTTGCCAGGTCATCGCATGTTGTCCCATCGGGATTCTTGGCTATGCATCCAGCAGTGTTGCCGACCTCGCCAATATGCTGCCCCGCGGTCACAACGTCATTGACTTTCACTTCAGTCTTGTTCAAATGCGCGTAAGTGAATTCATACTGGGATTCATGCCTAATCCTGACAAAATTTCCGCCCCAGTCTGTGCAGCCTTTTTGAACGACAATGCCGCTGGTTGCAGAATTCACCCTTGCAGTAGGGTAGGCATAGATGGTGACCCCTTCCCTCGGCCTTCCTCCGACACCAGGCAACCCGAAAGTATCAGAGATATTGTATGGCGAGGCAGATGGCACAGGCTTTTCTGTCAGAATCTCAGTTGGGGGATAGAAGATTCCGGATTTCGAAAGGTCCCCTGGCGTCACAGATAATGTCCCTGTTGCTTCCATCTCATAATCATAGCCGACTTTGAGGTATATCACTCGAGGATTCAGCGTGGATGGGTTGTAAAGGACATTCTCATCATTCCTGTCCCCGGTAAACTCCAGGGTGCACGGAGCCAATTTTTTCTGTTCAAGCGCCCCATACTTGACTGTTCCCCAGTCTATCCCTTTCAGGATGTTTTCATTCAGCCTGTATATGGAATTCCCGTCCCCTGCCGTAATTGGGTCTCTCAAAATGCTGCACGAGCCTTCAACTGGCGTGAGCCATGGCGGAAGCTCTAAGGCTCCATTCCTGACTGTTTTTATTTTTCCGCCTTTTACCATGTTTTCAATGGCAATCTGCAGGTTTATCAGCGTTTTTTGGTCAGCTGGCTTGATGCCTATAATGGGCACATCGCCCATTGTGACTACTGCCTTGATGAAGGACACTTCTGATTTTGATTCAACTTTTCCGCTTGGATAATCTGTGGAAAGCAGGTCCTTGTACAAATTGGCATAAACTTCCCGTTGCGCAGCAGCAACTCCCTTGGACGCCCTTGTCGCAATGAATTGTTCTTTCAAGGCTGACTTGCTGGACAGGTAATTGTCAACTTCAAGATTCAGGTCTTCCTCCCTTGTAAAATATGCGATGATGTAGCTGTCAAGCGTGAGCTGGTTATCCACATTGGCCCTGAAATACACTGAATTAACTCCCTTCTTGAGGTCATATGGCTTCAATATCTTGCATGTCAGCAATTCAACTGTGCCAATAACATTTGTGTATTTTACAGTGACTTTATTCGGGTTCATTTCCCCGCTCTTGTTGTCATAGACATTGTTTTCCACAAGGCCGCACACAAGGCCAATGTCAAAGTCCCTGTTGAATGCAACAGCCTCCAGGCTCGCCGAGGCAATAATGTCCTTTTCCCAGTAATTCACAGCAGCGTTTTTTGACGCAGAGAGCTTTAATATCATGTCCTGGGAAAGCTTGTCATCGACGCCTCCTTGGAGTATAGTGGTTTCTGTAGGCGCTGTTTTCTTTGCGTCGCTGACAGGGCGGCCCAGCAGCTTGCAGGCAGTTTCATTTTGGGTATCAATGCATTCCCTGAGCCTCTTGTAATTTATCTTGAACCAGCCTGTCAATCCAGCCTTGGTCTCGGACTGGCTTTCAGCATCCTGGAGTGTGCCAGGGATGTTCCCGGCCCATTTGGACATTGCAGCAGGCACATCTGAATTGAACATGGTCAGCAGTATTACCCCTACAATCAGGAAAGCATGTATAACTCTTGCCTTCTGCACAAATCTATTCTGGCTTGAATACATTACAAGAATTGCCCACCATGGGAAAAGGAAACGATAAAGGTATACGGGGCCAAAAAAAGTAGCCAGTGTGGGATTGCCGGCTACCATCTCTGCCAGCATTCTCTGTGGCACTTGGTTGTCCAAGAGGAAAATCATGGTTGACAAAACTGTAGTCTTGGCATAAAACCCAAATCCCTCATCTTTTTCCTTGAGGTTATTCATGTACAGCAACCAATAGGCAAGGAAGAAAATGAACGAAAAAAACCATGAGCGCGTGTCGTTCTCATACCATCCGGCTCCATACCATCCATATCCTGACAATGAAGCGTAATAACCGTCAATAAGGATATGCTTTACGAGCAGGGCAAACCAAAACCACATTTTTCCAACTTCAGAATCTTTTGCAGAGCCTGAGAACATTCTGCCGAGCAATGCAGTCCCCATGCCGGCCGCAAATCCGCCTCCAGCAGTCTGGAGCTTGATTTTTTGCTCATTGCCACCCTGCCCCCTATTCCCTGAGAATTTATCTTTTAGTTCAGAAGCCTTGTCCTTGAAAGCCGACGCTTTTTGCTGAACCTTGGAGTATGCCTTGCTGAATTTAGTAGAAACATTTTGCTTGATTGCTGATAGCCTGTCTCCCATTTTTGATAGTTGCCCAGCCGTTTCCGGCATCTTTTTTTACTTTCTAATCAATAGCTGTTACAATTTCCTGTTTTGCTTTTCTTCCTTTTTTTCCGCGCCGAGCCTTATCAGGTTGGCCAGCCGGTGGTCGAACTCCAAAAGCTTATGCATCCGGTCAATTTCCTTCCTTATGCTTTCTGGGACAGGCCCGGCATGGGCGAAGGCTTTGCCATAATCATAGAAATCTGAATTCTCGTGCTCAATTTCCGCAAGTTTATGCTCTATGCTATAGGCAGCCTCAAAAAGCTTCCATGACTCAGGAAGCTTTTCCATTGCATTTTCCTCTTTATCAGAATATCCTGGCATTGTCCTCTTTTTTACCGCTAATGATTGCACTCATGCCTTTTTCCAGCCTCGGGGGTCACAATTGCCCGATTTTTTTCAAAATCTATTCAGCGTCAGCAATTTGCTGTTGCGGCAATATACTCCTATCTATACTAGTCTATGATACTAGAGGTTATATAAATTTTTCTTCATATTCCCGGCAAGGTTCACAACACCATTGCCCAATAAAGAAATTGCCTGCCTATCGCCTGACTATATCCACTTTCAGCTCTATGATGTCAAGGACTGTGTTGTCTGGTTCAATCCTTATCCCGTTTTGGCCAACTTCAATATAATTGTCAATTACTTTTGAGAATGTCGCGTCCTTGGTGTTTATTGAAAGCGTTTTGCCATTGATATAAATCCTGCCTCTTTTGAAATCCTGGCTGTCAACAAATCTCATTGACAGGTTGACATCATCCCTTCCGGACACGATGTCTGAGTACTGGTTTCCGGACACATCGAAGAAATAAACCGGGAATGCAATCTCCTTGAGCCTGGAAGTTATGCTTATCTGGTCTATCAAATATCTGCCATTATCACTGCTGAAATAAAGCTTGTTTTCGCCATTTTCCAATATGGCAGGCGAGAATTCAATTGTTTTCAGCACGCCGCATTCCGGCACGCTTGAATATGCCTGCCTGTTGTTGATCTGAATCTCAAGTATTCCAACATCAGCCTGCCTGCAGTCTGGAAGGAATCTCAGCAATGCCTTCTCAAGGTTGAATTTTTCTGTTTGGGAAATCACAAAGACATTTTTGCTTTCTCTGGTTGTCACATCAGTCACATCTCCGGTGACCTGGACATTTTCAAGGGTGTATTCATTCGTTCTCCAAAACCTGAATCCAACTTCAGAAACCTTGAAATCCAGCACATTGCTGTCCACCAAAGAGTCTTTTGGCAGCTCTATTGGCATGACATTTTTTGTGGAAATCTCATTATTATATATCTCTTCGCCGTTCAGCAGGACAGTCAGCCTGCCCATGGCATCTTTAACGCTGAATGACAAAAGCACATTGTCAGTGTTGTCAAGATCCGGGATATTGAATGTAAGCTTTTCCTCCTTATTGTCAAAAATCCCATTCTTGACATAGATTGACCCTGCTTTCTTGAACACTTCAGCCCCTGCCAGCGAGAACAGGCTAACAGCAGGCAGGTAATGCTCTATTTCCAGCTTATCAATCTGCTCAAGCCTTCCGGGATGGTCAGTTAAAAGGTTGGTAACAACCCTCCCGCTTCCGGTGCCTGTGCCACCAGGCCCATCGCTTTCCTCCTCCAAAAGGTCCTTTCTGACATCTGGCGGGAGGAACAGAATATAGAGAACAATAAGCAATGCAATAACAGCAACCAGAGTAGCGGCACCGCTCCCTGACTGTCCATTCCTTTTCTTAAGCATCAAGATCATCCTGCCGTGCCTTTACTTTGCCCAGCCAACTGCATTTGCCCTGCTGGTAAAAGCCATGCAAATTGCATGCAAAAATGCATACTTTACTCTAAAGTTGCCTCTTTTAAATGAGGACACTAAATAAGTTTATATATAAATAAGTTTCGATGTAACCAGTGCAGTTGAAAATGCAGCCAGCATCAATATGCGGAGTGCCTTTTTCAGGAACATAAAATGCCGGAGGGGGAAGCCCCCTTCGGGGATACGGCATTCTTCTCTAGAATATAAATCGCGGAGCCCGATGCTGGCCGAGGCGAAGCCGAGATTTTCAACTGAACGGCTATTATCGATGTTGGGCAAAAAATATGAAAATAATCCACATGAACCTCAAAGCCTGCGAAGTGAAGGTTCGCACTGAAAATCTTGATGACCTGTGGTATCTAAGCGAGATGATTGATTATGGCGATCTCGCCAAGGCAAAGACGCTCCGGAAAATCAAAGCGCAGGACAAAGAACAGGAGTCTAAAGGTGCAGAAAGAAGGCCGATTTTCCTTTCAATCCGTGTAGACAATGTTGAATTCCACAAGTACTCTGATATCTTGCGCGTTTCTGGCACAGTTGATGAGGCAACTGATGAAGTCCCGCGCGGCAGCCACCACACGATCAATGTCGACCAGAACACAGTCCTCACGCTTGTAAAGCAAAGCTGGCCCAAATACCAGCTTGACAGGCTGCAGGAATCAGCCAGGGAAAAGACCCCAAAAATCTTGATTTGCATCATGGACAGGGAGGAGGCATTATTTGCCGCCTTGAAAAAATATGGATATGACATCCTGTCCGAATTCCAGGGCGCTGTTGACAAAAAAGTCCATGGCACTCTCCAAAAATCATCAGGCGACTTTTATGGCGAAATCCTTAAGTCCATGGAAGATTATGACAAAAGGTTTGATTTTGACACAATTATTGTGGCAAGCCCTGCTTTCTGGAAGGAGGAATTTTCTAATTACCTCAAGGACCATGAAATCAAGAGGAAAATACGGACAGCAACCTGCTCTTCTGTTACCAAAAATGCAATAGAGGAAGTGCTGAAGCGCGATGAGCTCAGGAAAATTCTCCAGGAAGACCGCATCTCGCGCGAAACTGCCTTTGTTGAGTCACTTATGGTCGAAATATCAAGGCAGGGCCAGGCAGCCTATGGCCTTAAGGAAGTTAGGCAGGCTGTGGAATCTGGTGCAGTTGAAACGCTTCTGATTACTGATTCGCACATTAGAAAATCAAGGGAAAGCAAGTTATATGCCCACACAGAAAAATTAATGCGCCAGGCAGAAAGCATGAACGGCAAAGTAATGTTGATAAGCGGGGAGCACGAAGCTGGTAAAAAGCTCGATGGCCTGGGCGGCATTGGCGCAATTCTAAGGTATAAGCTGAACTATTAGCCTTACGGGCACAAAAACCCCATAGCACCCGCAATAGCATAAATATATACTCCCTATGCTTTCTGGGTTACCTATGGTTATCCATATATCTGATATTGCCTGCTCTGTATCTAATTTTCCAGTGCGCTGCCATTTACACAATGGCAATGTTTATAAATTGACCCCCAGTACTTTTTTGTGGATAAGTAGAAAAGCTTGCTAACTGTGGAGGGGCCTGCTTATATGCTTATATTTTAACATAAAATCCAATCGGAACATATAAAAAGCCCCATCAAATGCCAAACCCTGTAATTGCAGCACAAGCTCAAGGCAGGATTGCCTGGAGAAAGGGGTTAGGGGAAAGCATTGCTTTTTTTAGAGTAAGAACGCTTTCAGGCAATACTTCTGAAGGCGTGTAGGTAAGCTCAGCAATTATGCATGCCCAGTTCGCAGAGCCAGAACAAAAAGGGAGTGGTTCCAATGGATAAACTTTTGAATTCAATAAGGGAAGCCGAAAAAAAGGCCAAGGCGATTGTGGAGGATTCTCAAAAAAAGGGGGACAAGGCTGTTTCTGATGCAATGGAGCGCGCAAAACAGATGGTCAAGCGCGCAGAGTCGCATGCACCTTCTGAAATTGAGGCAAGGCTTGAGGAAAGGAAAAAGGGCCTTGCAAAGGCTATCAGTCAAATAGGGGAAGAAGGCAAAAAAGAGCTGGCTAAGCTGGCGAAATCAGCGCAAGCCGGGACAGACCAGGCAGTCGCCTTAATTTTGAAGAAATTTGAAGAGGAAGTCAAGAATGCTTAGGCCAAAGGGCATGAAAAAAGTTTTTGTCATTGCTCCAAACAGCTTCCAGGCTAGGCTCATCAACAAGCTCTATTCTTTGAAGGTCCTGCATATAATTGAGCACTCCAAGTCTGAAAAGCTTGACATTGGCAATCCGCTTCAAAATGCCGAGGCTTTATCAGACGCTGTTGTCAAGACAAGGTCTATCAGGAGCCAGCTAAACAGCAGGGAATTCATGCTCGCTGTTCCGGATGAAGGCAAGAAAAAAAAGAACAAGGGCAAATCAGCCCATGACAGGCATCCAGGAATAGGTGATGATTCCGGCCCTTCCATGCAGTTTGCCTCACTGGAATCGGTCATTTCCCAAATCAATGAAATCTATGAAAGTGCCACAAAAACCATTGTCAGCTATCGGGACATTGACCAGGAAATAAAAAAATTAAACAGCCTTCTTCTGAAGGCGCACACACTGAAAAGGCTCGGAATAAGCATATCGAACATTTCGCACTATGAGACAATTGCCCATTTTATAGGGCATGCTGACAAGCAGCCAGACCTTGTGAGCGAGGTCCGCAAGCTGACATCCAAATCCTACATAAAATCAGCCACATCCGGGCAAAAGGCAATAACTGCAATTTTCATAGACGCGTCCCAAAGGTCTGAGATACTCTCGCTTCTGGAAAAGTACAGGTTTCAGGGCATTGATTTTTCCGACTTGATTGCTTTTACGGGCGGGAAGGAATTCGATGAAAAAAGGATTTCAGCGCAGCTCAAGGCATTGACAGAAAGGAAATCCGGCTTCGAAAAGAAGATGGTTTTGGCCAGGCAAAAATATGGCGATTATCTCGGGTCTGCTGAAAAATACCTGGCCCGGGAAATCGAGAAAGCCGAGGCACCCCTGAAATTCGGAATGACTGATGAGACCTCAATTATTTCCGGCTGGGTGCCCAATGACAAAGTTGATGATGTCGTAGCAGAAATCAAGAAGCTGACAGGGGACAAGGTTTACATTGAGATGCGCGACGCAGGACACCATGACGACATACCCATTGAGCTCAAGAATCCGAAATTCGCACAGCCATTTGAAATTCTCATGCACCTTTTTTCACTTCCAAAGTTTACGGAGATTGACCCGACTTTTTTCCTTTTCCTGACATTTCCGCTTTTCTTCGGATTTATGCTCGGGGATTTTGGCTACGGCCTGACAACCCTGGTGCTGTTCATGATTCTCAAGAAGTTCATGCCCAAGTTTTCAGGCTTTTTCAATATCCTGATATTTTCATCCCTGGCGACAATTGGCTTTGGCCTGGTCTTTGGGGAATTCTTCGGGGCCGAGGAAGTCATGGGATTCCATATCCCTCACCTTCTTAGCAGGGGCCATCAGATAATGGACTTGCTGGCATGGGCAATAATAATCGGGGTGATCCACATCAACATAGGGCTTATAATCGGGTTTGCCAATGAATGGATGCACCACGGGTTTTTGAAAGCTGTCGAAGAAAAATTCAGCTGGATTTTGCTGGAGATAGCAATTGCCGTTGGCTACCTTGTCTCGCTCTGGCCAGGCGTGGCAATAGGTGCTGTGTCAATCGTTTTGCTGTGGCTCGGCGAAGGCGTCAAAGGCCTGATAGAAATCCCCTCAATTTTCAGCAACATCCTTTCATATGCAAGGCTTATGGCCATAGGTCTCGCATCTGTGAAGCTGGCAGAAGTTGTCAATGAATTTGCAACAGAATTCATCCATCAGGGGGGCATTTACATCTTTTATGCCGTGCTTTTGCTTGTGGTAGGGCATGTTATCAATATTGCATTGGGCATCATCGGCCCCTTTTTGCATTCGCTCAGGCTCCACTATGTTGAATTTTTCACCAAATTTTTCAAGGGCGGAGGCAAGGAGTACATCCCATTTGGCCGGGAAATCGACTAGGCCGCAAACATCAAATGGCAACACTTGATTGCCAATGATATTCATCATATCGAGAAACGGGAGACAGGCAGGCAAACTGCAAATGGTGCATATTCCGTAACTCAAAAACAACAGGAGGTAGCAAAATGGCAATAGAATTGGGAGTAGGATTGATTGCTTACTCAGCTGCAACAGCAATCGGCGTCAGCGCCATAGCAGCGGCAATCGCAGAAAAGGCAATCGGAACAGCAGCAATCGGCGCAATGGCCGAAAATGAAAACCTGTTCGGCAAAGGGCTGATTTTGACAGTCATTCCGGAAACACTGGTCATTTTTGGCCTGGTAGTTGCCATCATGATAATTGGCATGGCTGGTGCTGCATAAGCAACCGGCAGCCAATATCAGGCGCTGATACCTCTGATATCTGCCAGGAAAAATCAAGATATCGCCGAGGCATTGCAGCGCAATTTTTAGCGTGCATGTTGGTATTCGGCAGCTGCTTGGATGCAATGCTGATGCTTGCATTGCGTCAAAAGGTGTGGTGAGAACATGGGACTTGAAGAAGTGAAGGAGGAAATCCTGTCCAAGGCTAAAAGGGAAGGGGATTTGATAATTAAAAAAATGGAAGCCGAAGCCCAGAAAATAATTGCCGAGGCTGAAAAAAGGGTCAAGGAAATTGAATCCAAGAATCACATGGACGCTGAACGGGCGGCCGAAACATTGGAGCGCAAGGAAATAGCGAAGGCCAATTTTGAAACCAAGAAGAGAATCCTGCAGAAAAAGGAAGACCTGATTGGAGCCGTATTTGAAAAGGCAGCCAGCCAGATACAAAAGCTTCCTGCTGAAAAAAACAAGGCTTACTTTGAAACGCTTCAGGGCAAGGCAAGCAAGCAGATAGGTATTTCCACATTATACATCAACCAAAGGGACAAAAATCTGGCCAAGGACTATAAGTGGCTTGGCACTGACATCTCAGGCGGGTTTATCGCTGAAACAGAAGATAAATCCATGAGGATTGATTACAGCTATGACACCTTTTTGGACAATGTGAAAAACAGGAATCTCAGCGGCATTGTTAACCTGGTTTTCAAGTAATCATAAGCATCATAAGCTCATAAGCGAAAAAAGCAAGGATAAAAAATGGCACAGGTTCAGATTGCGGAAAGCAAGGATAAAATCAGGCTCGACAATATGTATCCATATACATATGTCAGGGCAAATGTCATGCGCACAAAGCTTTTCCGCAGGAATGACTACGAGAAAATGCTTAAAATGCAGTTTTCTGAGCTTGCAAAATTCCTCCAGGATTCCAGCTATAAGGCGGAAATTGACGAACTTGCCGTCAGGTATTCCGGCGAGGAGCTGATTGAGATGGCCCTTACAAGGAACCTCGCAAAAACCTTTGCAAAGCTGCGCAGAATTTCAACAACAGAGCTGAACTTGCTGATTGATGCATATCTTACAAAATATGACATACTTAATGTCAAGACAATTGTCAGGGGGATTTACACTTCAGCTGACAAGGATTATATCAAGAGGCTGCTGGTTCCCGCGGGCGCTTTCCGTGAGGAGTTCCTTTATGAGCTCCTGAAGAAGGATAGCGTCGAGGATGTGGTCCGCGCAGTGCCGTTCCTTGAATACAAGCACTTCAGAAAATTCATCGAGGACTTGAAGGAGAAAGGCGCGCTTTATGAATTTGAAAATGCGCTTGACCAGCATTATTTCAGGCACCTCATTTCATTCAGCGAAATGCTTCCTGTCGGCGGCGAATTATTCAAGAATTTCATCGAGACCCAGATTGAGGCAACAAACCTGCTAAACATTGTAAAGCTGATAAAAGAAGGGGCCCCAAAATCTGATATGAAAAAATACATTTTTTTGACAGCCTCGCCAGAGAAGAACCTGCAGGTCCTCAGGCTCCTTGAATCAAAAAGCATAGACTCCATACCCAAGGGCATCAGGAACAAGGCCATGCGGAAGTTTATCAACGAGTGCGTTGAGCATTATCATAAAAATCATTCTCTTATAGAGTTTGAGAGGCTGGTAAACAAGCACGTGCTTGGCCGGGCCATGCTGTTTATCCACCAGAACCCTCTCTCCATAAATGTGATACTTGGATTCATGTTCGCCAAGGAGATCGAGGTGCAGAACCTGATGAAAATCGTCAAGGGCAGGCAGCTTGGATTTTCAGAGGAATTCATTTCAAGGGAAATCATTGTCTAGCACCAAATGTAATAGTAAGCCAGCTTACGCAATGGCAATGAATTTTGGAAACAGGCAATAGGGGAGAAAATGGCACCAGACAACACGGAAAAAATGCTGGAAATAGCAGTGGCAGGGACATCCAGATTTATCCTGGGATTCCAGCTTGCAGGAATAAGGCATACCCATGAAATCGAGTCAGACCATTACAACAGGCTCAAGCAGCTGATGTCAGACCCGGCTGTGGGGATAATAATCACAGAGGAAAAAATAATGGAAAAGCTGGACGAGCATGATAAGAATGAGATAGAGTCATCGGTCAGGCCGGTTGTGATAATGCTTTCAGACCAGGCGAGCTCAGAAAGCCTGAGAAAAATGATCGGGAAATCGGTGGGCATTGACCTTTGGGGCTGATTTAAAGAATGCAATATCACATATCATTTTCATAATACAAGAAACAAGACGTGTAACAAAGGTGGAAAAATGGAAGATAAAACACAAGCGAAGCAGCAGGAGGCGGGCATGCTCTACAGGATTGCCGGCCCGGTGGTTGTTGCAAGGGGCATCCGCGCCAGGATGTATGATGTAGTTAGGGTAGGCAGGGAAAGGCTGATGGGCGAAGTCATCCAAATTGATGGCGAAAACACAACTATCCAGGTCTATGAGGATACAACAGGCATTAAGCCCGGCGAGCCAGTTGAAAATACAGGCTTGCCATTGTCGGTGGAGCTTGGCCCGGGAATGCTGACTAGCATTTATGACGGGATCCAGCGGCCATTGCCGGTTCTCCAAAAGCAAGTGGGCGATTTCATTAGCAGGGGCGTTGAAGCACCAGGCCTTGACCACAGCAAAAAGTGGGACTTCAAGGCAATTGCCAAGAATGGGGAAATGGTCCATTCAGGCGGCATAATCGGTGAAGTCGAGGAAACTCCCGGCCTGATACACAGGATTATGGTCCCAAATGGTGTCGAAGGAAAAATCAGTTCCATCAAGTCAGGCAAGTTTACTGTTGACGATGAAATTGCCAGCCTTGATAACGGGACAAAAATCACAATGCTTCAGAAATGGCCTGTCAGAAAGCCAAGGCCCTCGAAAAGGAAATTGCCGCCGACTGTTCCGTTGATAACAGGCCAGAGGATTTTTGATGCCTTGTTCCCATTGGCAAAAGGGGGTACCGCAGCAATTCCAGGCCCATTTGGCGCTGGAAAGACTGTCACCCAGCAAACGCTGGCAAAATGGTGCGATGCAGACATAATTGTGTACGTAGGATGCGGTGAGCGGGGAAATGAAATGACAGAAGTCCTGACAGAATTTCCGCATTTGACAGACCCAAAAACAGGAAAGCCCCTGATGAACAGGACTGTCCTCATTGCCAATACCTCGAATATGCCTGTCGCGGCAAGGGAAGCCTCAATTTACACAGGCATCACTATTGCAGAATATTACAGGGACATGGGCTACAGCGTTGCTCTCATGGCTGATTCAACTTCCAGGTGGGCAGAGGCAATGAGGGAAATTTCCTCACGGCTTGAGGAGATGCCAGGGGAAGAAGGCTATCCTGCCTATCTTTCAACGAGGCTGGCTGAGTTTTATGAAAGGGCCGGCAGGGTTCTTCCGTTGGGAACAGACAAGGAAGGAAGCGTGTCAGTCATTGGCGCAGTCTCGCCTCCAGGTGGGGACTTTTCAGAGCCAGTAACCCAATCAACACTCAGGGTCACCAAAACATTCTGGGCTCTTGACGCCAAGCTGGCGCAGCGAAGGCATTTCCCAAGCATCAACTGGCTAACCTCATACAGCCTTTACCTTGATACTTTGGGCCCATGGTTTGCTGAAAAAGTTGCCAGGGACTGGAGGGCCTATGTAACCCAGGTTTCAACTGTTCTTGGGGAGGAAGAAAAGCTGATGGAAATTGTGCAGCTTGTTGGCTCAGATGCATTGCCGGACAAGCAGCAGCTTGTGCTTGAAACTGCAAGGCTCATCAGGGAAAACATACTCCAGCAAAATGCTTTCCATGACGTGGACACATTTTGCGACCTTCACAAGACTTACACCCTGATGCAGATCATCATGCATTTCAACTCGCTGGCTGGCCAGGCCTTGGAAAAGGGTGTCAGGGTCAGGCAAATCCTCGACACCAGGGCAAAGGACAGGATTGCAACGGCAAAATTCGAGAAGGATTACAAGTCCCTGCTTGAAAGCGTGCGAAAGGACATGGATTCAGAGTTCCAGAAGCTGAAGGCATGATTGTGGCAAAATTGCGATAATTGGCGCATCATAAAAAAGAATGATAAGCAAAGGAGAATGATGGGAGAAATCAACCAAGGGTGGTTAGGATGAAAGAATACAAAACAGTTTCCAGGATTGCGGGGCCGCTGGTCTTTGTGAAAAAAACAGAGCCAGTTGGTTATGCAGACCTTGTTCAGATTAAGTTATCCGACGGCACAATGAAAAACGGCCAGGTTTTGGATACAAGCGACGATGTTGTGGTTGTCCAGGTTTTCGAAGGCACATCAGGCATTGACAGGAACAGCTCCATAAAATTCCTTGGTGAAAACATCAAGCTTTCAGTGTCGCAGGACATCCTTGGCAGGATTCTGAATGGCGCAGGCAAGCCGATTGACGGCGGGCCTGACATCATCCCTGACAAAAAGCTGGACATCACTGGCGCAGCAATTAATCCATACGCGAGGGCAAGCCCGGCGGATTTCATCCAGACTGGTATTTCCACAATTGACTGCATGAACACGCTTGTCAGGGGGCAAAAGCTGCCAATTTTTTCAGGATCGGGCCTGCCTCATAATGAAATTGCTTTGCAGATTGCCAGGCAGGCAAAAGTAGTGGGCCAAAAGGAAAAATTCGTAGTGGTATTTGCAGCCATGGGAATCACAAACGAGGAAGCGCAGTACTTCATCAGGGATTTCGAGGAGACAGGGGCCCTTGAAAGAAGCGTTGTATTCCTGAACCTTGCTGACGATCCTGCAGTCGAAAGGCTGATCACTCCAAGGATGGCGCTTACAGCAGCAGAGTATCTTGCCTATGAAAATGACATGCATGTTCTGGTCATCCTGACTGACATGACAAATTACTGTGAAAGCCTTAGGGAAATTGGGGCAGCAAGGGAAGAAATCCCCGGAAGAAGGGGCTACCCCGGTTACATGTATACAGATCTTGCGTCAATCTATGAGAGGGCAGGCATGATCAAGGGAAAAAAAGGAAGCATCACGCAATTGCCTATCCTTACAATGGTCGGCGACGATATCACCCACCCAATCCCTGATTTGACCGGATACATTACTGAAGGACAGATTGTGCTCCTCAGGGAACTGCACATGAAAGGAATCTATCCTCCAATCGATGTATTGCCGTCGCTTTCAAGGCTGATGAATCTGGGCATAGGCCCTGGAAAAACAAGGGAAGACCACAAGCAGGTTTCAGACCAGCTTTATGCAAATTATGCAGAAGGCAGGGACCTTAGGGGCCTGGTTGCCATTGTCGGAGAGGAAGCCTTGTCTGACAGGGACAAGAGGCTGCTCAAGTTCGCTGCTGAATACGAGGACAAATTTGTGAGGCAGGACCGGGGGGAAGACAGGTCAATTGTGTCCACGCTTTCAATTGCCTGGTCAATGCTGTCAGATATCCCTGAAAGGGACTTGACAAGGATCAAGGAAGAATTCAAGAAGAAATTTTACACAGGCAAGAAGGAAAAGGCTGAAGTTGTTGCTGCGGCAAAATAAGGAAGGAACATGGCACAGGACATAAAACCAACAAGAAGCGAGCTGATGAAGCTCAAGAAAAAAATTAAGCTGGCCAAGTCAGGCTATAACCTTCTGAAGAAGAAAAGGGATGGCCTGATACTTGATTTTTTTGAGGTCCTGGGCAAGGCCAAAACCCTTAGAAGCGAAATGACCAATTTTTACAATGGTGCGCAAAACAGGATGAACATCGCCAGGATGCTTGAATCTGACCTCGCCATCAAGTCAATTGCCCTTGCCATGAAAAACAGGCCCGAGATTGACCTGAAGACCAAAAGCATTATGGGCGTAAAGGTCCCGAAAATCAACCAGCTTGATTTGCAGAAGAAGAATTCCGAACGCGGCCCAGGCATATTCAACTCAGCAGCGGTCACTGAAACAGCAGAGGCCTATGAGAAGCTTGTGGAAAAAGTGATTGTGGCTGCAGAAGTGGAGACTTCCATGCGAAAGCTCCTGCAGGAGATTGAAAAGACAAAAAGAAGGGTAAATGCCCTTGAGTTCGCAGTCATACCCCAAATGCAGAAGTCAGCAAATTTTATCCGGCTCAGGCTTGAGGAAATGGAAAGGGAGAATATTTTCAGGATGAAAAGGATAAAGAAGAAGAACGAAGCAGCAGCCTAACCATCCAAGCATCCTCTTTTCGCATTTCCATTTCTCACTTGTTTAACAGTAAGCTATTTAAAGCCAAATCTCAAACATGTCCTAACACAATATGTTTCATTCCAAACAAAATTAGAGGGGGGATAAAATGGGTTTCAATTATGCCGTTACAGCAATGCTTGTTTCTTTTATTGGCTTTTTTTTCGCTTATTGGCAGGCGAGAAAGATTCTTGACGTTCCGCTTAAATCTGAGAAAGTCAAGGAAATTGCAGACGCAATCAGGACTGGCGCAATGGCGTTTCTCAAAAAGCAATACCAGATTCTTTTTTGGTACGTGGTAATTGTAGGGATTATATTGTATTATTTCATTGGCCAGCTCATGGCGCTCACATTCGTGCTTGGATGCATCTTTTCTGCCACTGCAGGCAATGTCGGGATGAGGATTGCAACACAGGCCAATTCCAGGACTGTCATGGCTGTCCAAAAAAGTATGATGCACGGCCTTAGCATTGCATTCTCATCCGGGACTGTAATGGGAATGACCGTGACAAGCCTTGGGCTGTTCGGGGTTTCAATGCTATACCTAATATTCAATGACCCCTCAATTATATACGGGTTTGGTTTCGGCGCTTCAAGCATAGCGCTTTTTGCAAGGGTTGGCGGAGGCATCTACACAAAAGGCGCGGATGTCGGTGCAGACCTTGTTGGCAAAGTTGAAAAGGGCATTCCAGAGGATGACCCAAGAAACCCGGCGGTGATAGCTGACAACGTTGGCGACAATGTCGGCGATGTTGCAGGCATGGGCGCTGACCTTTTTGAAAGCTATGTGGGTTCTATCATAGTTGCAATGGTGCTTGGCGCAAGCCTTTTTGATTCCCCATTCTGGGTCTTGCTTCCTCTTATGATATCCGCAGCCGGGATTATAGCATCTATCCTTGGCACATATTTTGTGTTTGCAGCCAAGAAATCCTCGCCGCAAACCGCAATGAACTATGGGATTTATGCAAGCTCCATACTTGCGGCTGTCATGACATACTTCATCATCAAGTACACAATTGGTGATATCGGTGTCTTCTGGGCAGCCATGGCTGGCCTTATCGCAGGCATTGTTATAGGGCTTGCAACTGAATATTATACTTCAGAAAAGGGAGGACAGGTCCAGAAAATTTCAGAGGCAGCGACAACTGGCGCAGGCACAAATGTCATTGAAGGCCTAGCAGTCGGGATGTTCAGCACAGTGATACCTGTGGTGACTGTGGTTGTGGCAATACTCATAGCCTATAAATATGGTGGGGGCATATATGGAATTGCAATTTCAGCAGTCGGGATGCTCAGCACCTTGGGAATGACGCTTGCCATGGATACCTATGGACCTGTTGCCGATAATGCAGCTGGCATAGCTGAAATGGCCGGGCAGGGCAAGGTTGCAAGAAAAAGGTCAGAAGATCTGGATGCTGTCGGGAATACCACAGCAGCTATAGGCAAGGGCTTTGCAATAGGAAGCGCGGCATTGACTGCTTTGGCACTTTTTGTTGGCTATACAGAAGTTGTGCAGCTCAAGATTATTGACATATTGCAGCCTAATGTAATAGCAGGCGTATTTATTGGCGCATTGATGCCATTCTTGTTTTCAGCATTTGCGATGAAGGCTGTGGGAGTGGCAGCAGTGCACATGGTTGAAGAAGTCAGAAGGCAGTGGAAAACAATAAAGGGAATAATGGAAGGCAAGGCCAAGCCTGATTATGCAAGATGCGTAAGCATAAGCACAGAGGCAGCGCTTAGAAACATGATCATACCGAGCTTATTGGCCATTCTGGCCCCTGTTGTGGTCGGGCTTCTTTTTGGTGCAGCCGCAGTCGGTGGCTTATTGGCCGGCGCGCTGTCATCAGGCTTCTTGCTGGCGGTCATGATGGCAAATGCTGGCGGCGCCTGGGATAATGCCAAGAAATACATCGAGGCAGGGCATTTCGGTGGAAAAGGCAGCGATGCGCACAAGGCAGCGGTTGTTGGCGATACGGTCGGCGACCCGTTCAAGGACACAGCAGGCCCATCCCTAAACATCCTGATAAAATTGATGTCAATCGTGGCTGTTGTGTTCGCGCCTTTGATATTGCTCTACGGCGGGATTATTTAATCCCTTTTTTCTTTTTTTCTTGTTTTTTCAATTCCTGATTTATTGACGGCTTTCTTTTGCCATTTGATGTAATTTGTCTTTTATCAATGGTAAGAAATCTTTATATGGTATCCAAAAGAAGATAAAATCATGGGAGATGAGCAGCACGAAAGCCAAATCACGAACGAAATAATTAGGAAGCCGCAGTACATTGAAACTCCAAATCTGGCTGATTATGACAAAACTTACAGGTCTTTCACATGGGATGATGCCCGCAAGGAGATTGACTATTTTGCAAATGGCAAACTGAATGTGGCCCATAATGCAATTGACCGCCATGCACTGACATGGAGGAAGAACAAGGTTGCAATGTATTGGGAGGGCCAGAATGGGGAAAAGGAAAAATACACTTTCACAGAACTGAAATTTCTGACAAACAAGTTTGCCAATGTCCTTGCGAATCTGGGCATCCAAAAAGGCGACAGGGTATTCATATTCCTGCCCCGGATTCCCCAGCTGTACATAGCATTCCTTGGGATAATCAAGACAGGGGCCATAGCCGGCACATTATTTTCTGCATTTGGGCCTGCCGCCTTAAAGGACAGGCTGCACGATTCAGGGGCCAAGGCCATCATAACATGCAATGAGCTTAAGCAAAGGGTTTATGATGTCAGGAATGAGCTGCCTGAGCTCAAGCACATAATAATTGCAGACAAGGATTCAGGGCAAGGTGAAGTTAATTTCCATGCAGAGCTTGACAAAGCATCAAGGAATTTCAATGTCGCGCACATGGACCCAAATGATATAGCATTCATGCTTTACACCTCTGGCACAACAGGAAAGCCAAAAGGCGTTGTCCATTCCCACGGGGATATTGTGCAGGAGCATCTCAGCGCAAAATGGGCCCTTGACCTCCATGAAAATGATGTATTTTGGTGCACTGCAGATCCGGGCTGGGTCACTGGCATTGTCTATGAAATCCTTGGGACGTGGAGCAATGGCATATCGCAGATAATTCACGCAGGAAGGTTTGATCCTGAAAAATGGTATTCAATTATCCAGGATTACCAGGTAACTGTCTGGTATACTGCCCCGACAGCCATTAGGATGCTGATGAAAGCAGGGATGGATGCTCTCAAGAAATATGACTTATCATCGCTGAGGGATATCAACAGTGTGGGGGAGCCTCTGAATCCTGAAGCCATACGGTGGGGGGAAAAGGCATTTGGCCTGCCGTTCCATGACGGGTGGTGGCAAACAGAGACAGGTAGCATATTAATCTGCAATTACCCTGTCCTGCCAGTCAAGATTGGCTCCATGGGCAAGCCTTTCCCGGGCATTACCGCAGCAATCATTGATGATAATGGCAATGTCCTTCCTCCTGAAACAGAAGGGAACTTGGCTATCAAGGCAGGATGGCCGGCAATGATGAAGGGGATTTGGAACAATGAGGAAAAATACAGGTCCTACTTCAAGGGCGAATGGTATTTGTCAGGTGACAGGGCATTCATGGACCCCGACGGTTATTTCTGGTTTGTTGGCAGGGCAGATGATGTTATTAAAACATCAGGCGAGCGAGTGGGGCCATTTGAGGTTGAATCGGCGCTTGTGGAGCATCCCGCAATTGCAGAGGCAGGAGTGATTGGAAAGCCGGATGCAGAAAGAGGGGCGATTATCAAGGCTTTTTGCACGCTCAAGCCAGGCTTTGTTGGCGACGACAACCTTAAGTCGGAAATTCAGAAATTCATCAAGTCAAGGTTGGCCGGGCACGCATACCCGCGGGAAATCGAATTTGTCGCATCGCTTCCCAAGACAAGGAGCGGCAAGATTATGCGCAGGATTCTCAAGGCCAAGGAGCTCGGCGAGCCAATTGGCGACACAAGCACGCTCGAAGAATATTGAGTCGGGGAATATTGAGCAATCTCAATTGTTTGAAATCAATTATTTGGATCTGGTCGGGATTTTTGATTCTGGTTTTTGGCACTATCCTTGTTCAGAGAAAGGAACCCAATAATCCCCAGGCACAGCATAATTGCGGCTATGAAAATAAAAACAGTGTTGAATGAAAACCTGTGTATGAGCCAGCCTCCTGCAAATGGCCCAAGGAAATAGCCAAAATTTTCAAACATTTCCATCACCCCGACACTCTCCCCTGATTTGCTTCTTCCTATCATCTTCGCTGTGATGTCTTCGTAATAGCCGCTTAATGCAGGCCAGGCAATTGCAAACACCCCTGTGCTGCAAACAAAAACTGCAATGGAAAGAAGCCAGATATTGGTGGATTTTGCAATAAGGAATATCCCTCCTGACATGAATAAAAATCCAATCAGTATAAAGTTCCTTTTTCCAATCTTATCTTCCAGCTTGCCGAACAAGTACTCCAAGGCTACAAAAGGCAAAATATAGATGGCGAGCAATATCCCCCCGAACACAGTTTCATCCATGTAGGGGTTCGTGAATCTTTGCGCAAAGATAGGCTCAAAGCCGAAAAAAAGGCCGTCCCAAAAAGTCAGCGTTAAAATCAAGATGAGCACAAGCATTGCCTTGCTCTTGTAGATTAGCTTGAAGTCTGCAAATGCCATTTTGAAGGAATCGCTTATTTTCCCCCCTCTTCCATGCTCATGCTGCGGGGGCTGCTCCCTGTAAAAGCTCCAGATAATTGCCATTGATATGACCATAAAGAAGACAAATACAAGCAGAAGCCACATGGGCGACTCGCTGAAAACAAAGCCGGCAAGAATTCCGCCAATTATCAGGCCAAGCCCCTCAAATGTATCCCTCAATGAAATGTTGGTTGAACTGTTATTGTAGTCCGAATGCTTGAATATGGATGAATAAGCCGTAATGTCAAACATGTCAAAGCCAATGCCATACAGGATCAGGGCAAAGGCCACTATCAATGCAACTCCCCCTCCCCCATAAATTGCTGCTGCCGCAGCAATCAGGAATGTCAGGGCCACCATAAACAGCAGCTTTCTTTTCACCCTAAACTGGAGATAGCCTATTATGCTGTCAAAAAAAATTGCAGCCATTGAAGGTATGCTCAGGAGCAGGCCTATTAGCGCTATATTATACCCCTTTTCGTCCAGGAACAAAGGTACAAAATACTCAAAGGACAGGTAAGCAAGCGACCAAACCAAAGTGGCTGAGCAAATAATATTGATGGTGCTGTGCTTTGAATGCTCATAATTCCTGTAAAAATTAATGATTCTTAGCATGGCTTATCCTTTGCCCAGCGGTTATATATAATTTTCGCGCCTTCAACTGCTCCAATATGCCCCGAAAAGGCAGAATCTTCCACCTGGTTTCTGGCCAACGGTTCCCAGCATTTCATCCTTCAGCAAAATGAATTTCTGTTTTCACTAATTGCTGAATAATTTTTTTCCCTTTCACTACAAAAAATAGGAAAAGAATATTTTATAATGAAAATCACTTTAAAGTGAAATATCAGGTTCATATTCATGGTCCGGGTCTCGTCGCAAAGCCATCCGGCTGCCTTAGATATATTTTTTATCACTTTAAAATAGAAAAATATTTATACTCGATTAAAGTGACTATCTTTGAGTGTTATAAAAGGTCAAGCCTTTTAAATAAAGACACCTATTTACCCTCATTAGAGGGTGAAAATCCTCTGAAAAAGAGGGGGTTGTGTACAATGATCGTAAAAGAAGAATTTTTGAGCAAACTAAGACGGTATTTTTCACTGAACCTCTACGAGGTTAAGATATGGACAGCACTTCTATCCCGGGGAGTTTCAACTGCCGGCGAGCTTTCTGACATAGCCAATGTCCCGAGAAGCAGGTCATATGATGTTCTGGAAAGCCTTGAGAAAAAAGGCTTTGTTGTTATGAAGCTGGGCAAGCCGATAAAATATATCGCAGTTGCGCCTGGCGAGGTTGTTGACAGGGTCAAGAAAAATATGAAGGTCGAGGCCGATGAGAAGGTCAAGAGGCTTGACGAGCTCAAGAATACTGAAGTGCTCGGAGAGCTGAATACTCTCCATACCCAGGGTGTAGAGCTAATTGAGCCAGCTGACTTGTCAGGAAGCCTCAGGGGCAGGCACAACCTGTACAATCATCTGGAGCTTACAATCAGGAATGCCGAAGAGTCAGTTGTCATAATGACAACAACCCAGGGCTTTATCAGGAAAGTTGAGGGCCTAAAGCCGGTTTTCGAGCAAATCAAGAAGCGCGGAGTAAAAATACGGATTGCCGCGCCACTGAACAAGGAATCCAAGGCAGCAGTCAAGGACATTTCTGATGTTGCCGAGGTAAGGCACACTGACATGAAAGCCAGATTCTGCATTGTTGACGGGAAGGAGATAATCTTCATGGTGTTGAATGACACTGAAGTGCATCCAACCTATGACGTTGGCATCTGGGTCAATACGCCTTTCTTTGCAGGGGCATTGAATGGCCTGTTTGACCTGGCATGGAAGTCACTCAAGACAGCAAAAGAAGTTGTGGGCAAATAAGCCCTTTTTCTTCTTGTTTTTTATTTTAATTATTAAATCATAAGGGGAATTTGACAATGAAAGCGCTCGTTACAGGAGGGGCAGGTTTTATAGGGTCCAATCTGGCAACAACTTTGGAATCCAAGGGCCATGATGTGACAATTCTGGATAATTTTTCATCTGGCAATTACCGAAATCTTGTTGATTTTCACGGGAATGTGATTATTGGGGATGTCACAGAACAGGAAGCTCTGGAAAAGGCAAAGGATGTTGATATCATTTTCCATGAAGCCTCTATTACCGATACGACAATTACAGATGACAGGATAATGCTTGGCCAAAATCTCGAAGGCTTCAGGAATGTGCTCAATTTTGCAGCGGCGAGGAGAATCAAGGTTGTTTTTGCATCTTCAGCCGGAATCTACGGAAAGGCAAAGAAAGTCCCTTACAAAGAAGCAGGGGAATATGTCCCCCATAATGTCTATGCATATTCAAAATTGGCCATGGAAAGACTTGCCAGAATATTCAGCGCGCAGCATTCCATCCAAATAATTGCCTTGCGTTATTTCAATGTATATGGGCCAAGGGAGTACTACAAAGGCAAGGCATCCAGCATGATTTACCAGCTGTATTTGCAGATGAAATCCGGCAGAAGGCCAAGGATTTTCAAATTTGGCGAGCAGGAAAGGGACCAGGTTTATGTGAAGGACATCGTTGACGGCACAATCCTCGCCGCCAAGTCTGATATTGACGGCTTTGATGTTTTCAATCTTGGTAGCGGCCAGGCAACAAGCTTCAACAGGATTGTGGAAACCCTGCAAAAATGCATGAAATCCAGTTTGCAGGCGGATTATTTTGACAATCCATATCCTGATTACCAGAACAAGACCCTGGCTGATCTTTCCAAGGCAAAGAAAGGCCTCGGCTACCAGCCAAAATATGATATTAGGAAAGGCGCAGCTGAATTCATCAAGACTATGGAGGGAGAATTATGAAAATATTTCTTGACACAGCTTCAGTCACAGAGATTAAGGATGCTAATGACATACTGCCTTTGCAAGGTGTAACTACTAATCCAACACTTATCATGAAGGAGGGCAGGGACTACAAGGAAACCCTGAAGGAAATTTGCGAGATTGTCGACGGCCCGGTAAGCGCAGAGACCATCAGCCTCGATGCTGCCGGCATGGTCAAGGAAGGCATTGAATTTTCAAAGCTGCACAAGAACATCATAATCAAGGTTCCTTTGACGCCTGAAGGGCTCAAGGCATGCAGGATGCTCACTGCAAAGAAAATAAGGGTCAATGTAACGCTCTGCTTTTCAGCAAACCAGGCGCTGCTTGCCGCCAAGGCCGGGGCCTATGTTGTGTCGCCGTTTGTCGGCAGGCTGGATGACATTGGCCAGACTGGCATGGACCTCATAAAAGAAATAAAGCAAATCTATTCCAATTATGGCTATAAGACGCAGATACTGGTCGCAAGCGTCAGGTCCCCCGACCATGTCAAGCAGTCTGCACTTATTGGTGCGGACATAGCAACACTGCCTTACTCTGTTTTTACCTCGATGTTCAAGCACAGCCTCACTGATGTGGGCGTCAAGAAATTTCTGGAAGACTGGGAAAAAGTCAAGCCAAAGCAGAAAAGCTAGGGAAAATCAAAATTATTAAATAATGATATCACCATTTTACCGGAATGGAAATTTGGACTCTAGCCATTCTGGCAATTGCCTTCCTGGCGCTTGGCTATCTCATTGGAAAATTTCTGACAGATTCAAAATGGAGGCATGAAAGGGTGCCGGAAATAAGGGAAGAGGCAATCTCAAAATCAAGGTCAGTTCTCACAGGCCAGTTTTCAGAGCAACTGGCGCCTTATTTTCCAGATTTCAAATATTCCCCCACCGAGGCCAGGTTCATTGGCAAGCCTATTGACTTTATAGTGTTTAAGGGAATGGATGAGAAAAATATCAATGAAGTGGTATTTGTTGAGGTGAAGTCAGGCAAGTCAAAAATCAACAAGCATGAAAGAAACTTGAAGGACGCCATTGAAAAGGGCAATGTTAAATGGGAGGAATACCGAATGCCGGTCCCTGGCGATAAGCAAGGCAGCAGGCAGGAAAATAAGGACGAAAAATGAAACAAAGCGATTACGAGACTAATTCGAGAAAGCGCAAGAAATACCGAAACAGGTACAAAGCAGGAGGGCATTTCAGAACTTCAAATCCCAAAGCAAAAGGGCAGATTGGCAATAATGCCAAAAAATCATAATATCCTATCCTCAATCGATAACCTTTAAAAACTTCTTGATTAGCTAACCCCCTATGCAAAATGACTACTCGAAGATTGCTGAATCATTGCACCCGCTGGAGAGAAGGGTGCTCCCATATGTAAGCAGCAATACCTTTTCTGAGCTTTCACAGTTGTCAGGAATATCTGAGGCTGAAATATCCAGGCCAATGCAATGGCTGCAGGAAAAAGGCCTTGTTTCCATAAAAGAATCAGCCCTGGAATCAGCCACTCTTGGCAGGAACGGGATTGCTTATGCCCAAACAGCGCTTCCTGAAATCAGGTTTTTGAAATTTCTGGCAACACCAAAAACCCTTGGCGAAATCAAGGAGAAAAGCGGGCTCACTGATGAAGAAGTCAATATCTGCCTCGGCTTGCTGAGGAAAAAGGAAATGATAGATTTCCAGCAGGGCCAGATCTCCTCAAGGGGAAAAAACGGGAATCTCGGGGAAATGCAGGATTTTCTCTCGGCCTTGCCAAAGCCAATAGCCTCACTCAGCAAAGAAGAGCTATCCCTGCTGGATGAGCTCAAGAGAAGGAAAGACATAATCCAAATCGAAACCAAAAAGTCATATTCGGCAGCCATAACCGAGCTTGGCAAAAGGCTCCAGGCTTACAAATTTGAGTCAATCATTGACAACCTCACCCCTGAATTGCTTGCCACGAGAGGCTGGAAGGACAAAAAATTCAGGCGTTATGACCTAAATATTCCGGTAAAGCAATTATTCGCCGGAAGGCGCCATTATGTCAGGGAAGCAATAGAGTACATAAGGAAGATTTGGCTCGACATGGGATTCAGGGAGATGACCGGTCCCATGGTGCAGACATCTTTCTGGAACTTTGATGCTTTGTTCACAGCGCAGGACCATCCTGTGCGTGAGATGCAGGACACTTTCTTTGTGCAAAATCCGAAATCTGGAAAATTGCCAAGCCAAAAGCTTGTTTCCCTTGTCCGCAACATGCATGAGCACGGTGGTGGGATAGGGTCAAAGGGATGGCAGTATCAGTGGAGCGAGTCCGAAGCCAGGAAAAACGTCCTGCGGACGCATACGACCTGCCTTTCCGCGCAGACAATAGCATCGCTCAAATTGGCAGACCTGCCGGCCAAATTTTTTTCAGTCGGCTCAAACTTCAGGAATGAGACATTGGACTGGAGCCACCTGTTTGAATTGCACCAGGCAGAGGGAATTGTCATAGATGAGAATGCAAATATGCGCCACCTGATTGGCTACCTGAAGGAATTTTTCCGGAAAATGGGGTTTGACAAGGTCAGGGCACGCCCGGCTTATTTTCCTTATACAGAACCCAGCATGGAAATAGATGTTTTCCATCCTGTTCATAAAAAATGGGTGGAATTGGGCGGCTCAGGAATCTTCAGGCCAGAGGTCACTGTTCCCCTGATAGGAAAGGATATCCCTGTTTTGGCCTGGGGCCTGGGAGTCAGCAGAATAATACCTGATTACTATGGGATAACTGACATCAGGGACCTTTTCAGGAACGACTTGAAGCAGCTGAGGGAAATTAAGGCATGGCTGAAATAATTGATGAAAATAATAATCAACTAGCAATAATAAATAACATTAGCAATAATAAATAACGAGTGAAAAAATGCCAACTGTAACCTTTAACAGAAAAACCTTTGACAGGATTATTGGGAAGAAAATAGATGACGATCTTCTTAAGGACAGGATCAGCTATCTTGGCACAGACCTTGAGAAAGCTGATGATGGGGAAATAGTGGTTGAAGTATTCCCGAACCGGCCTGATATGCTTTCAGAGTACGGCTTTGCAAGGGCGCTGTCCAGTTTCATGGGCATCCAAAAGGGGCTGAGAAAGTATGATGTCGCCAAATCAGGCGCAAGGGTAACTGTAACACGCAATGTTGCCAAGGTCAGGCCTTATACAGTTTGTGCCATTGTTAAGAATCTCAAACTTGATGATGAAAAAATCAAGGAGATAATCCAGATCCAGGAGAAGCTGCACGTCACATTCTGCAGGAACAGGAAAAAGGCCGCAATTGGAATTTATCCGCTTGAAAAAATTGCCATGCCTATCACCTACACTGCAATGAATCCTGAGGACATTGTCTTCCAGCCACTTGATTCTTCTGAAAAGATGAATGCCAGGGAAATTCTTGAGAAGCATCCAACAGGCAGGGAATACGGCAGGCTTCTCGAGGGCCAGAAAACCTATCCTGTCTTCATTGACTCGAATAATGAGGTCTTGTCAGTTCCGCCAATAATCAACTCAGAAAAAACCGGAAGGATAACTGAGGCGACAAGAGAGGCATTTATTGAATGTTCTGGCTTTGACCTTGTAACCCTGAACTATCTGCTGAATATAATCTCGGCATCCCTGCTGGACATGGGTGCAGAAATCCAGTCAATGGAAGTCGCATACCCTGACAAAACCATTGTAACCCCTGACATGGCCCCGTGGGAAATGAAAATTGACTATCCTTACATCAACAAATGGCTTGGCCTGGACCTTTCTGAAAGGCAGGTTGCTGATTATCTTGCAGCTATGGGCTATGGCCATAAGCCTGGCCATGCCTTGGTCCCTTCCTACCGGGCAGATGTCTTGCACACAGTTGACCTGGCAGAAGACATTGCCATTGCATACGGTTATGAAAATTTCAAGGGGGAAATACCAAAGGTTGCCACAATTGCAGAGGAGAGCCCATTTTCCAAGTTTCAGGAAAAGGTTGCCAGGATTATGATTGGTGCAGGCTGCCAGGAAGTGAACACCTACCATCTGTCAAGCCAAAAGGAGCAATGCACAATGATGAACTGCAGGGTGGATGTCATTGCATTGGCCAATTCTTTTTCTGAAGACTACAACGTGCTGCGCGCCTGGATTATGCCGTGCTTGCTTAAAATCCTGGCTGACAACAAGACAAGGGAGTTTCCCCAGAAGATTTATGATTACGGCATAATCTTCAAGGCCAATCCATCCACTGAAACAGGGACAGAAGAAAATGTCAGGCTCGCATCGGTAATAAGCCATTCCAAGGCTGATTTTTCAGAAGCAAAGCAGCAGCTGGGCTATCTGCTTTCCCTGCTCGGCCTCCCATATGAAATTGAGGAGGAAGAGCATCCGAGCTTCATTCCTGGCAGGGTTGGCAGAGTTAAGGTGAAAGGCAAAAAGGTCGCGTACATAGGCGAGCTGCATCCTATTGTTCTCCAGAATTTTGGCATTGAAATGCCTGTCTCAGGATTTGAGATAAACCTCACTGAAATTTTCGGGCTGATTTGACATCATTCTTATTTTCTCCGGATTTCAGGCTGTTTCAATTCACAGTCCGGTATTTCCGGTTTTTGATCTCTGAAATTCTTTTTTTAATTCTCAATCTTTCCACATGCTTCTTATTCACCGCCGCAAGCTCCCTTTCCCTGGCTATCCTTTTCCATAAGTCAACCCCCTGCAGCACTTCCTCTATTTCCTTCACCCTTGAGCTGTTGGGCTTCACGAGCTTAAAACCCTCTTCAAGCATTTTTTTGCCAAAATCATAGCTTTTGGTGCCAAAGTCCCTGACACTGTAAATCCCGATCACTGTTTCATTGGCTATTTTTTCCATAGGCCTTATTGCCACAAGGTCAAGGAACAGGTTTTCGCTTGGCGCCGGGCCCTTTACTCTGACTTCTTTCAGGACCGGCATAAAAACCCAGGTCGCAAACAGCCTTATGAACCCTGAAAACAGGAACAGGAATTGCAGGTTTGACAAAAATATCCACGGGTTTATGAATACCTTTGTGGCCAGTATGCCTCCAATCATAGCGCCGGCAAAAACAGCTATCCCTATAAAGAAATTGTAATAGGAAAACAATTGCGCACGGATTTCGGATTTGCTTATATCAAACATGAAATTTGAGCAGCTTATCTGGAATCCTGCCCAGATAAACCCTGTCCACATATTTACAAGGGCAATATACCAAAATCCAAACGGAAGCAGCCATAACAACGGATTCAATGGTATGAGCCAGCCTGTAATATGCATAATCCTCCTGTTGCCGTAGAAATCGCTGTTCCTGCCCCAGTAAAGGACCGTGAGGTATGTCACACCCACATTAAGTGCAGTTACAATCGTAAACTGGAGATAGCTGAAGTCCAGCGTCCTGAACATGTACACAATAAAAAAAGGATTGGCAAGATAGACAGCAAAGTTGATTACAAACAGGTACACTGTAAATTTTCCAAAATGGTCAGTGGAAATATTTCGCAGGAATTCCTTGAGGCTTATTTTCTCAGCTTTTTCTGTCCGCAATGGCGGTTCGAACATGGCATTTAGGTACGCAATTGAAATAATCCTCGACACAAAGGCCATTCCGAACATGAAAGCAAAGCCATAGAAAATTTGATTGTCAGGGAAAAGCTTCAATATCAGGCCGCCCCCGATAAATGCCAGGAACGTTGACATGCCAATTATCCTGCCCCTTTTTCCAAAATATGTTCCCCTTTCATCTTCAGGGACAAGATCGCCCATCAGGCTGTTCCATGGTGGCGAAGTAAAGCTGTCAAAAACATGGTACATCGCGACAAGTAGAATAAGCAGTTCCATTGCGCGGTGCATGAAAATAAATGGGGTAAGCAATATAGGGATGAACATGACTGCCTGGGCCAGCGCTGAAAACAGGATTACTTTTTTGCGGCTGTTAAAATGCTCCACCAGATTTGAAGAGAAGAGCTGCACAGCGCTTGCTGTCAGCTGCGGGATAGAAGAGAGCATTGCAATTTCTGAAGTTGTAGCCTTCATAGAAACCGCGAACGCAGGAAAATACTTCTCGCCCACCCCGACCATGGCAGAATACGCTGCGCCATCCCTTATGGAATAATCAAGGCTGCGCTTTTTCCTATTCCTTGCAATATCCTGCAATTGTTCAGCTACTGGCTTTGCCATAAAAAGGCCTTGCACCGCCATGACTATTTCTTTTTTTCCTTCTTTTTCTTGGCTGTTTCTTTTTCAGCGGGCTCTGCTGTCTCTGGTTTTTTCTTGGAAGCCCTGGCTCGGCCTGGCTTTGCCTTTGCTTCCCTTTTCTTTGTGTCGACAACCTTTATGCCCATTGCATCCAAAGCCTTCACAACATCAGAATGAGATGCATTTTTCTTGATTTTGACAGTTTCATTCAATGGCTCAAGGTGCTTGATATTGCACTTCCTTCGCCTGACCTGCCCGTCAATCAAGACAGAATTCTTATCAACAATATCGACAATCACACACTTTCCCTTGGCATCCCTGCCTGCTATTTTCACGCACAATCTTCCAACTTCGTACATCCTAATCCCTCCGGTCTCACGCAAATCCCCGCTGTCGCCAAACGGTTCACAATTGAGACTATTGCTTTATGGAACCATGCGATAATGACTATTGCCTCGCATCCACAATGATTTTCCTTCTCATGCATTTGCTGCAGAGCATTCCTGCATACGGCCTTTCCGGCCTTTTCTGGCTTTTGGCCATATTTTGGATTTTCATGGGCCTTGCCCTTGCCACACCTGACAGGGCAACACCGCAATTAGCGCAATGTGCCTTTTTTGGCATTTTTTCTACATAATGCGTCACGTTCCGGCCGCCAGGCGCTCTCCTAGTTACATGCCTGAGGCTCCTGCTTCTTCTTGCTGGTCTAACCATGGGATTTGGGAGAAAACAGCTGTTTATAAAGGTAACTGTCCCAATGCAGGCCGAGCTACGCCGGGATTTCCAGCCGGGCTTATCTAATATATCAAAATAATATCAATTCATAATACCCTCAACTACAAGAACAAAGTCATCTCATGTTTTGCATAAGCCAATCATAAGCCGTCCTGTCATTCCTTTTCATGTCCCTTATGAGCTCATCCCTTTTATTCCTGGCTTCTTCCACGCCATTAATAATATACTGCAAACCAACTTTAAATTTATCCGGCGTTTCATAGCTTTTCAGGAATTTCATAATATACTCATCCATGCTTTTGAGGATTGTAGTGATGCTGACCCATGCGTGCCTGGATATGATCATATTGGCGCTGACAACCCCCAGCACCTCTCCCTTTTCATCCCCTGCAAGTTCCCTCAACACCAGGGATGCCTCTGTAATGCTCTTTGCCATCTCATTGTACTTTGCCTTCTCCGCATCATCAAGGGCATCATATGGCTTGCCAGGCCGTGCGGCTATATGCTCCAGCCTGCCCAGCAGGAAATCCGCTCCTTTCCTGATCCGTTCCAGATGAAGGCTGAATTTTGACAGGGTCGCACCTTCATTAATTATCTTTAAGAATTTCCTGATATCAGCGAAAAGCCCCATGTTTACACCTTTGGTAGGCATCTAATGCAGCTTTAGCAGCTTTCTCAGTGTCATGCTGAAAATTATTGATGTAATGATGTAGACACCGAGCCATCCCGGATGCCAGTTTATGATTTTGAAGTCTTCCCCGAAAACCCTAAGCTTGCGCACTTCAATATTTATGGATTTGATGCTGTCCTGGTTTATTGGCTTGGCAGGCGCAGAATACTCATTAATATCTGATATTATGACATCCTTGTCATATCTCTTTCCATTGACCTCAATCTGGAGCAAATGCTCGCCTTTTGTTCCTTTAAGCTTCCAGCTGGCCATGCCGTTGTCAACTTTCTGAACAGCCTCGCCTATAATCTCGATCCCTTCGGTGGGCAAGATTGTTGCCTCTGTGCCGTCCATATTTTCGAATTGCGCACTCAGCGCGAATTCCTGGCCAGGGGCAATTGGGTCATATGTGTAATGCGCATTAAGCCAGCCAAAAACGAGAATCAATGGGATAAATGTTATCAGGGTCGGCTTCATGGAATGCATCATGTATTTCATATTTTTTTCCATGGCCGATTTCTGGATTTCCAGCATTTTTTTTGGGTTGTCCTTGTGCTTTTTCATGTCTTCCTGGGACTTCTTTATGTCATCCTTCAGGGATTTCATGAGCGACTGGTCAGTCATCCATTTGTAAATTAATGTAATGAGCACTGAAAGAATGATTGAAAGCGAGATAATCACTATTGCTGGATTGTATTGCAATATCGGGGATAATACGCTGTCAAGAAATGCCATTTTACTCCATGAACCTCCTCATCATAGGATTCATATCCATCATGTGCTGTTTGGCAATGTCCTCATACAGCCTATAGATTATCATTACACTGAGCAATATTCCTGTGCCATTGCTCAATGCACCCATGATATCCGCTGAGGCAGCAAGGATACCGACAAAAATCGAGCCCATTATTGTAAGTGGCCCTATATACCTGTCAAGCAGCCTTTCCAAAACCCTTTGGTCTTTCCTGAACCCAGGAACCTGAAGCCCTGATGCCATAATCTGCCTTGCCTGGCTTCTCGCGTCCATCCCTGCAGTCTGCACCCAGAAATATCCGAATACAACGCTCCCAGCCACTAATATTACCATGTATCCTAAAGCATGATACATATCCTGCCACCTCAGGCTATTGGTCACTATTGATGTTATGATCTGCGGCGGGTTTACCCATTGCACCAATCCATGCCCTGCATCCGCAGTCTCGATCTGCCCGAAGATGTATATTGAAATCCAGTTTATCACAGCAGAGCCAGACTTAAGCGCCCAGTTTTGCATAAGGCTCGCCCATAACTGAACATTGGCAAGCAGAGCTGCAATGAGAATCACAGGGATGTTGCTGACATAGATAAATGCAAGCGGCCATCTGATGCCATGGCCTCTCACCCTGCCAAATGACAGGGGAATCTCCACTTTCATGGCCTGGCCATAAACAGCCATTACAAAAATCACTATTGTCACAACAACTGTTGACAGCATAAGTATGGCAGTATCAGGCTGGCCTCGTCCAAGTGACTGGAACAATGCAGGAATCGCGCCAGTTGCTATGTCAGGGTTAGTTGGGGAGGGAAGCCAGCTTAGCGCCCTTATGAATATCTGCTTTGACACGCCTGCAGCGATGAAAAGGCTGATGCCTGAGCCAAAGCCCCATTTGCTGACAACCTCATCCATAAACATGATTAGCAACCCGCCGATAAATATCTGGATTATGAGGAAGATCTCCATTTGCAGGTACATCTGGCTCGGAAGGTTGCTCGCAGGCGAAAGGCCGCCCATAAACACATAAATCGCAGCCTCAAAAATTATAAAGAAGAATGAAAGCATTTTTTGCACACCCTGGAACCTTTTTTTCCCTTCATGCGAGGTCAGGTCAAATTTCACAATCCCTGACCCGTTCAAAAGCTGCAGGACGATTGAGGCAGTGACTATTGGCCCAATGCCAAGCGAAATTATGCTTCCGAACTCAGCTCCAAGAATAATGGAAAGGAATTCAAACCTTGATAGCTCATTTGCGCCCAGGCCAAACAATGGAATCAGGCCCAGTATAAAAAAAAGGACCAGCACAATGCCTGTCCATTTCATTTTTTCCTTAAATGAAAGCCGTTTCTGGGTCGGCCCTCTGACTTCCGGAAGATTTCCCAGTATGTTATCAAAGAAACCCATTGTTTGCCCCCATTAGTCAGATGCCATTTGCCTGCTTTTTAAATTTTGCTGCTGCCCAGGCTGCGGGCAACGCTCATCCTTATTCTTCCATTGCAGCCGGCTTCTTTTCTGCTGTTTTTCCAGACTTGGCCTTTTTCTCCTTTTTTGGCTTAAGGCCTTCAACCTTGCCGCCAGCAGATGTTACCTTCTCAATTGCTTTCCTGGATGCATAAGGTGCAGTAAACATGAATTTTCTTGTAACATTCCCTGAGCTCAGCAGCTTGTTGTACCCCATTTCCTCAAGATTCACAGCAAAGCCGCCAGCTTCTTGCTTAATTGCGCCGCTTGAGGCCAGCTTATCGGCATTTTCTTCAAAATAGCCGACATTTATTGCTTTATAGCAGATGCCATTGTGCGAAAAAAAGCCATATTTTCCAAAATACTTTTCATCAGCCCAGATGCTTGGTTTTTTGGCGTCTCCCCTTTTGCCTGTCCCTGCCATGCCTCTGCCGCCCCTGTTGCCGGCGCCCCTATGCTTTTTCATAGCGCCCCAGCCATGGGTTGTGCTTCCCCTGAGCCTTGAATTTTTCTTCCTTTTGTAATAAACCATTATCAACACCTGTTGTTTTTCCTTGTGATTATCTTCATGCAAAATCCCACATGCTTTACAATGACATCCTCTTGAGCAGGTCATTTATTTTTTCTCCCCTGTAGCCCAAGTCTCCTTTTTGTCCATATGGGGCCTTTATTCCCCTTGCCCTGAAACCCCCTTTCGGAGGATGCAGCCTGAAAAATTTCTTAATTTTCTTATTGTCTCTTGGGTCTTTTTCAGCCTTGGTTTCAAGCAAAATCCTGATGCTTTCTTCGCTGGCTTCTCCCCAAGTCACATAATCCTTGACCTTTACCAGCATTCCCTTACTGCTTTGGTCATTCTTTACGAGCGAGCAGAAAAATTTCCTGTGGAGGTTGAGCATGGTCATGGCATCGGCTATTCCCTGCTTGATGCCCCTGGTTCCTCTCAGCCTTATGGCCACGAACATCGGTTTGTTTTGTTTTTTTTCTTCTGCCATGTGTGTCCGCTCCTGTTATCCCGCAATCCTGCCTTCCCTTATGCTGAGGCTCTCCTTATGGTCCGCCCTGATTTTCATTTCACTTAATTTTCTCAGGGCACTGACACATGCAGCAATGAGGTTCATTTTTGTGTTGGTCTGGCCCCTGGTCAATGACCAGATATCCTTTATGCCAGCTGCCTTAAGTATTTTGGCGCACTGCGATTCAATTATCAGCCCAGTGCCTTTCGGCGCAGGTATAAGTGTGATGATTGATGAGCCGCATTTGCCAGTCACGGCAAACGGTATGCTGTTCGGCTCAGTTCTTGCGTCTTCCCATGAGCCTGATCCCCTCCTGACCTTGATAACAGCCATTTTGGCATTCCTGATGGCCTTTTCCCTGGCAGGGACTGTTTCCTTGCTTTTGCCATAGCCAACGCCAACATAGCCGTCGCCATTGCCAACAACAGCAATTGTTGCAAAATGGGGCTTGTTTCCTTCTGCGGTTTTTTTCTGTGTCTGCCTGAATACCCTTCTCTGTCCGCCCCCGAATTTGCCCTTTGATTGCCCAATAAGCAGCAGCTCAACTTCCATGTTTGGAAGGAGCATGTCCACAATTTCAGGCTCCAATATCTTCATGCCTGCGTCAAGAATCGTGCCAATATCAGCAACTTTGCCTGATTTTACATTCCTGCCGAGCTCTGTCTTGGGGTTCCACTTGGAAACATCAATCTGGCCCTTTTCAACCTTTCCGGCTGCAATTTCAGGTTCTTCGATTACCTCAACAGTCACTTCCTGTGTTTCTTCCGCATCAACAACAATATTTTCTTCTTCGTTCATTTTGACTTCATCTTCCTTTGGCACAGCTTTCTTTGGACTCATTATTACATCCCTGTGATCTTGTTTTTCATTTCCTCAAATATCTTTGGCATATTCTCGACCTGGACATTGTTTTTTGCATATGCAGCAAACTGGACTTTCCTGTCCTTGGTCTTTTGGGCATATTCAGCAATGTGCTTTCCAGACACCCTGTCATCGCTGGGCAGCACCTCGGCAGAATGGGGCACTGTGAGCCCAGCATCAATCAGGCCTTTGAGCGCTGCAAAGACCTTCCCTCCTTTTATGGCAGGATGAAGGCCAATATCCAAAATGGCTTCCTTAATGTGCAGCTCTTTTGCCTTCTTGCCGGCCAGCAGGCCCGTCAGGTAAGCGCTTGGCAGGTTTTTCTCGCCAGCTTTCCATCCCAGCTTTTCAAGGCTCTTGGAACTTATTGTGAACAGGACTTTGTCTCCTGCAGACGAATATTTTACTGCCTGGACATAGAGGTGCTTATCTGTCTTTCTTATTACAATCCTTGGCTTTCCGGACATAAGGGTCCGCAGCCTTTTCCTGTAATTCGTCTTGTCTTTCCTTCTTAGCATTACTGTTTTTATTCTTGCTGACATAATCATCACTCAACCATCATTTGTTCTGTGCCGGAGCCTTGACCATATCATGCTCCTCCATGAAGACCTTTATGTGCCTTCTGCTCCTGAAAAAGCCGCCCTTGGCCTTGGCATAAAGCTCCCAATAATCCCTGTTGGATATGTATTTCCTGTCTTTGAGCATTCTGATGAGGTTTCTCTGTCCCCTGATCTTTTTCATCCAAGTGTCCTTGCCAGGCAGCCTCGCATTTTTCTTCCCTTTCCTGTTGCCGACCCCTCTTTGCCTTCCCTTTGTTTTTTGGATATGGGTCTTTTTTGCCCTGCCTCGCGAAATTCCCTTTTTCTGTTTGGCAATTATGACTCCCTTTGAAATGAATCCCCTGATATCCTGCTTGGTGATTGACTGCTTCAGGTCATCAATGGTGCTGCCTGTTGCCTCCAGCCTTGCCAGGTCCAGCTTTATCCTTTTGGGCGAGACGCCCAAAATTTTTCCTGCGAGTTTTTTTTGCACATTGAGTTTCATGCTGTCACCTTAGCTGGCATCCTTCTTCGTGAGCATCCTATCGAGCTCCTTTTTCTGCTGGTCCTTTTCTCCCTTGGATGCCTCTCCTTCACCAGCCTCGGCCGGTGTCTTTTCATCGGCTGCTGTTTCCTTTTCCTTCTTTTCCTTTTCAGCAGCTTTCTTTTCTTTCTCTTTCTGCTTGGTTTCCTTTTCCTTGGATTCCTTGCTCTTTTTCTCAGCTTTTTCTTTTTGTCTTGATTCAAAGGCGGCAAGGTACTTTTCCGCCTTGATATTCAGAAGCATGATGCCCAGCTCCTGGGCTTTCCTTACCATCTCTACCCTGTTCCTTGTCCCGACATTGGATGAGATTACTGCACCTTCCTTTTTCGAATCGAGCTTCCCAAGCTCGGCAATATTATGCACAACTACCTTTCTCAGGCCTTCCTTGGAAAGCCCCTTGGCTTTTGCAGGGCTTCCCCAGCCAGGCTCGACCCGTGCAGGATGCCCCCTCAGCATTCTCCTCAGCTTGGAATGCATGCCCATTGGCTTTCTCCACTTGACGCCGAGCTTTTTCTTCTTGATGCCTTCTTGCCTGACAAACCTTGGCTTCTTTTTCTTAAGGCCAATCCGCAATTCAATGAGTCTTTTTAGGTCTTCCATGGATTATCACGATTTATTTTCATTTAATCTTATCAGGCTGCTTTCTTTCCGTTCTTGTCAATTATGTAAATCCCGTCCTGGAATCTTCGCCTGTCAAATCCAACACGTCTTGTAAGGGTTTCAATTGAGGCAGCAGTCTGCGCAACCAGCTCCTTGTCTATCCCTTCAATGATTATGATCTCTCCCTCAATCTTGACCTTGACATTCTCGCTGAAGCTGAGCACTCTGGGAATTTTTTCGCCAAGCAGGTTCTTGACAATCAGCTGCTTTCCGGAAACAGCCACATTCATCGGAAAATGCCCTGAACAGATTTTCAGCTTGTATGTTACGCCGTCCTGGACGCCCTTTATCATGTTCCTGAAGTGCGCCATCATGGATCCAACCTTTTTCTTCTCCTTTTGGGACCATGGCTTGGCAATGAAATTGACTTCCTCTCCTTTGACTTCTATCCTCACCTTCGGGTCATACATAATCCTGGCCACTTCCCCTTTCTCTCCCTTCACTTTCAGGGTCCTCTTGTCCATCGCAACATTTACTCCCTGTGGAATTTCAACTGCCTCGAGCAGGGTGTCCCCTTTCATTCTTGTTTCATCTTTTGGCTTTTTTGTTGCGGTGTTTTTTGCATCCATATTAATCATCATCTCTTCGTTATCATGCAGTTGATTTGCTAATAGCAGTATGCCAGCAGCTTTCCGCCAGTGCTTTTCTTCTTGGCCTCGATATGGGTCATTATTCCCTGGGGTGTTGTCATTATAATTATTCCAAAATCCTTGGCTGGCAAAAACCTCTTCTCGTATTTTTCGAAATCCTGCATCTTGACTGAAAACCTCGGCTTGATGACGCCGCACTTATTGATGTTGCCGAGCAGGTTTATCCTGATAATCCCTCCCCTTCCATCGTCAGCCTCTTCATAGCCGCCGATGTACAGGTTGTCCTGCATGACTTTCAGCACTTCCTTCACTACCTTTGAATTCGGCTTGGTCTGGCATTCTCTCATGCCTATGTTTTCCGCATTCAAAATTTTGGACATTGCATTTGCCAATGGGTCATTTAACATCGCATTCACCTTAGCTGTATTTCTTGAATCCTATTTCCTGGGCAACATCTCTGAAGCATTGCCTGCACATATGTATCCCATATTTGCTTATGTGCCCGCCAGTCCTGCCGCACCTTCTGCACTTTCTCAGCATTTCACCGCAGCTCCTTTTCTTGGGCGCGCTGTGCTTTAGGTATTTTTGCAGCTTGACCGGGTTAGCCTTGAGCTGCTTGATCATCTTTCGGTAATCGCTCGTTGTCATATTTTTCCTCCTATTCCTCCTCGATCTTGACTGCGAAATTTTCAGACATGAATGTCATTGCATCCTGCCTGCTTATCTGGTGGTGCTTTGGTATTTTTTTCACCATTTTCCTTCTCCTTCGTATCCTGAATCCCGGCCTGGCCAGGGTAACGCAGACTTCAAGCCCCATTATGCCTATTTCCGGGTCGTATTTTATGCCCGAAATGTCAATATACTCAGGTATGCCAAATGAAACATTGCCTCTTTCATCGAATTGCCTCGGCTTCAACACATGCTCCTTGGCATCCAGGAGCCTCGGCAAGAGCTCAGCAGCTTTGCCTTTTCTCAGGGTCAGCTTGCAGCCAATAGGGAGGCCCGGCCTCAATCCCCATGCAGGAATCCTCTTTTGTGTGAATGTCTTTACAGGGTCAAATCCTGTTATCCTCTTGATCAGCTTTATGCCTTTCTCGAGCTTGTTCACATCCTTTCCGGCGCCTACATTTAAGGTAAGCTTCTCAATCCGGATTTTCCTCATTGGGTTTTCCATAATTCCACTTCATCCTAATTTTCAGATAATGATACGAGCGGCTTGCTTTTTCCTATGACAAATGCGTATTTCTTGAGTGTTTCATAGGTGTGGCCGTCCTTTGTCTTGTAGGTGATTTTGCTCTGCGCAACATCTTCGACTGTTCCTGTGCTTCCTGAGTGCTTTCCGCCTACCAGGTAAACCATTGATTTTGGCTCCAGCCTGACATGCTCCACAATTTTCTGGCTCGGGACTTCAATAAGGATGCTGTCCCCTGTCCTGAATTCATTCTTGTCAGTCATGATTGTCCTGCCATCATGCATAGTCAGCTGTATCATCTTGCTTGTCATTTTTTTGCCTGATATCTTGCAAAGCTTTACGCCGGATTCCTTGTCCGATATCTTTACTGCTTTCAGCTTTCCGTCCTCATCGATTATCACGCGCAAAAATTCCTTGGAGGCCGGCATGCTTATGACATCCATCAGGCCAACAATCATCTTTGAATCTCTTCTCTTCTTGCCGTCTACAAGGACATCATACTTGGTCATCATGTACCTGACTTCCTTTGCGTTCCTGGCGGCTTTGGCCATGTCCCTGAGCATCACTACCAGCGGAATCCCGTTGTCAAATGGATGCGCACCCGGATTTGGCCTCGCAATGAACTTATTGGCCTTTCTCAGGATATTCCATCTTTTTGGAGCATAAGGTCTTTTGAGGTGGTTCTTCATTTTTTGGCCTCCAGTCTTTTCATTCTATTCTTGTCATCAGTGTTGAGCTCTGTAATCATGACATTGGATGGATGCATGAAAAATGCCACCTTGCTGCCGTCCTTCTTGATTATTTCAATTCCCTCTACCTGGAGCCTTGTGGCTTTGAGGTCGACGGATGCGATTTTTCCAATCTTTCCCCTGAACTGGCCTTTCATAACCTTCACTTTGTCCCCAACCTTGACCCTGATAGACCTTTTCCCGTGCTTATTCCTGAGGTCTTTTGAAAGGTGCGAATGGAGCATTTTTCCTTTTAGGTGCAGTGGCGCATTGAAGCTGTACTTTCTCTGCTTCCTTGGCTTTGTGCTTGCCTTCCATTTGCTTGAAAATTTTTTTTCCATAGTAATCACTTTTTCCAATTATAATCATAATATCAGGCTGGCCACCTTGGCGATGCCGGGCCATCTTTCTGCAGCCTCTTTTGCTATTGCGCCCTTGAATATTGTCCCTTTGGGGTTTCCCTTTTCATCCTTGAGCACAACAGCTGAATTGTCCTCGAACTTGATTCTCATCCCATCAGGCCTTCTGTACTCCTTCTTTTGCCTGACTATGATTGCAAATACAACCTGTTTCCTCATGTCCGGCCTGCCTCTCTTCACAGCGGCCATTACCAAGTCGCCGACCCCGCATCTGGGGATTCTTCCTTTGACTGTCTTTGATCTAAGCACCGATGTAATCTTGATTACCTTGGCGCCTGAATTGTCGCAGGTATCAACATAGCTGCCGACGTTTAGTCCCTTGGTGACTTTGGCTTTTACTGGCTGCATCCTGTTCACTCCATGCCGTCAGATGAATCTGAGCTTTCCTTTTTCTTGGATTTCTTTTGGCCCTCTTCCTCATGGGCCTTTTTCTTGACAATCTTCTCTTTTTCTTCCTGCTCAATCATCTTCCTTCCCTTGTAGGCAAGCTCCTCGCCGACTTTCTCCACAATTGTGTGGTGGATTGTCTTGCTCAATGGCCTTGTTTCCCTTATCTTGACTATGTCCCCTTCCTTTGCGTTGATGTGAGGAGGGTTATGGACGTGCAATCTTGTAATCCTGTTCTCATATCTCTCATATTTTGGAACAAAATGCTTTCTCTGGATTTCAACAGTGGCGCTTTTCATTGGCTTGGAGCTGACCACTATGCCGACAAATGTCTGCCCCCTAAGGCTGATATTATTGTATTTTCTTGATGTCTCTGAATTGGAAACAGATGCGCTTCCCTGGCCAGCGGCCTCGCCATGCTTGGCCTCTTTGCCTGATGCTTTGTTGGATTTTTTAGCCATTTTTTCTCCCTGTCCCTTGTTTGCTCACTTAATCTTCATCTTGATCCGGTCTTCCGGCCTTTGGGCCAGGATTCCAGCGTCGATTATGACTTTTTGACCGTCCCTGAGCTCGAATGCAATTGCGCAACCCTGCTTGAGGACTGTCTTCCTCTCACTCTTTTCTGTCAGCATGATGAAGGCATTTTTTGTCTCATCAATCACTTTTCCCTTGATCCCGGCCAGGCTTTTGTTCTTGGCGCCCATGACCTCTGCCATGAGGCCGATGAACTCGTGCCTGGCAATGTCTTTTCCTGCCATCTGGCTGGCCCTATCGGACCTCAATCGTTTCAGGGGCAAACCCCATCTCGACGAGTATCCTCTTCACGGCCTGCCTGTGGTCGCCTTGAAGCTCAATCTTGCCATCCTTGATTGTCCCGCCGCAGGCCAGCTTGGACTTCAGGTTCTTGGCCGCTTCCTTGAGGTCGATTGATTTTGTGTCAATCCCCTCCACTATAGTATAATACTTGTTGAATTTTTTATTGACAATGAAAACCCTGATTTTCTGGCTTTCCTTTGCGATTATCTCGCAGACGCACAGGTCCGGAGGCAAGCCGCATTTGGAGCAAATATCGTTCATTCTTTTTTGTCCCTCATTTTTTGGTTCATGGCCGTCATTATCTTGGCCACTGTTTTTTTCATCTGCCTGATTTGGCCGGGGCTTTTTGGAACAGTCCCTGTCGCGACCTGCGCATTGCTCTTTATCAGGTCTTTTTTCACTTCAGCCATCTTTTCGTTCAGCTGTTCCCTGTCCATTGCCTTTATTTCCTTGAATTTCATGATAATTGCCCTTATCCACTGCCGGTGCTTTCATCCTTTGCCTCATCCTTGCTCTCGTTGCCGGATTCAGCCGCTTTTTTCTTTCTCGGTGCCTTTTTCCTTGTCTTGGCAGTTTTCTCTGCAGGTTCTTCCTCGCTTTTTTCCGCATCAGCCTCAATTTTTTCGCCTGAAGCTTCATTCTGCTGCGCGCTTATTTCATGCACTTCTGTAGTTGCATCTTCAACAACTTCAATATCATCCGGCAGCTCTATGTCCGGCGGCATAATCCTGACCTGGATTCCGATTGTTCCGGTTTTCAGCTGGGCCTCTGCATACGCCTTGTTCACGCCTATCTGTGCAATGTCCCCGCTTTTCTTCAGGTAGCCAGTGTAGAATCTCCACTGTTTTGCGCGTGCGCTTGGCACTTTTCCTGAAATGAGTATCTCAATCCCCAAGGCGCCATTCTTCATTGTGTCTTCCATTGCCTTGTGGCTGATGCCCTTGAACCTTGCCGAGCCGAATTTTTCCAGGGATTCAGCAATCCTTTCGCTGACAATATGTGCGTCATGGTAAGGCGCCTCGACCTCGGCAATTTCTATTTGTGGATTTTCAAGATTGAATTTCCGCTTCAATGTGTTTGTAAGCTTCTTGATGTTCTGCCCTTTTTTGCCGACTACAAGGCCTGGCCTTAGGGCATGGATGATTATTTTTTCTCCCAACGGGGTTTTCTGGAGCTTTGTGTGCGAATGCCCGACTCTCTTGAGGGTATTTCTGATGTATTCCTGGATCTGGTATTCCTTTATTTTCTGTGCAACAAACTGCCTTTCAATCATTGTTTCGCCTCTTTGCCTGCTGCTGGCTTAGCGCCTGCTGTGCTTCCCTGGCCTTTCCTTGCATGGCCCCTGGCTTCGGCCTTTGATTCTGCCTTTTTTTCAGATACAACAACTTCAATGTGAGTTCTTCTTGCCTTCCTTCTTGTCTGCCTTCCATACCGCCAAGGCCTTGCTGCCTTGTTTGCCGCTATATGCAGTATGACAAGGTCATTTGCACTCAGGCCCTTTGTTTGCGCATTGGCCTCAACTGAATTCAATATCCTGAGGATAGACTCGCTGGCTTTCATTGGATATCTTCCCGGCCCAATCCCCTTCTTGTGGCCAAGGTCAAAAGTATGCCTTGTAAATGGCACTGCCTTTTTGCCGAGTATAACATCCTGCAGGATGCTCTTTGCCCTTGAAAGCCTCATCCCCTGCACATACTTGCAAATTTCTATGCTTTGTTTTGTTGAAATTGGCAAATCCCTTCCCATGGCTTTTGCATAATTTTCCGGAAATTTTGCCATTCCATACTTGATTGACATTGCTTATCCCCCTTACCTGACTGAAATCGCTGAGCTGCTTCTTGTAGCGCCAATTCCTGGTGCGCTGTGCTCAACCCTCTTTCTTGTGATTGAAAACTCGCCAAGCCTGTGGCCCAGCATTTCCTCATTGATCATGATTGGCACAAATTCCTTGCCGTTGAATACCTTGATTGTCATGCCAAGCATGACCGGCATGATGACCATGTCCCTGCAGTGCGTTTCAATATTCCTCTTGCCTGACCTGATTCTCTTGAGCAGTTTTTTTTGCTCTTCGGTCCATCCCCTCTTGACAATTTTCCTTCTTTCCCTTGAATTTATGAGCATGGCAAATTCCTTGTCGCTCATTTCCTTCAGTTCCTGGACGCTTTTTCCACGGTAGGTGAATTCCTTTTTTGCCATTTGGTTACCTCATGAATGCTTGACAGCTTTACCTCTTGTATCCTGTCCTTCTCGGCCTGATCTTGCCAACCTTTCTTCCTGGCGGCGCATTCTTTGGCGCTATGGTCGGTATTCCCTTCTTGCTTGACCTTGACCCGCCGAATGGGTGGTTGACTGAGTTCTGTGATGTTCCCGATACCTTTGGCCATACCTTGTTCCTGGCTGTCATCCTGAAATAATTGTTGCCCGCCTTGAGCAGCGGCTTTTCGGGCCTTCCGCTTCCTGCTACTATGCCAACAATTGCCCTGCATTCTGGGTTGAATTCCTTCCTTTTCTTTGAAGGCAGGAGCAATGTCACGCTTCGAGGCAGCCTTCCCAAAACCCTGGCGAATCCGCCGGTTGAGCGCACAAATTTGCCGCCGTCCCCCGGATGCGCTTCAATGTTGCAAATTGATGTCCCCTCAGGAATATTCTTTAATGGCAGAATGTTGCCAGGCCTTACCTGCGCATCCTGGCCAACCTGTATCTCCTCGCCTACCCTGATGCCTTCTGGCGCAATGATGAAGCATTGCTCGCCATTGTCGAGCTTGATGTCAACCAAGGGGGCATAATGGCCCGGGCATTTTACAATATCCACAATTTTTCCGATTACTGTTGTCTGCGCCACTCTGGGCAATTTTGCCTCGGCCTTATAATAAAAACTATGAGCGCGATATCTAGGCGAACCCTTTCCCCGTTTCTGCTGAATCAAGTTCTTTCCCATAACTGGCCTCAGTTAACACGGAATTGTATTGATAGGATTTCCGCTGCGCTTCAATCCCATGGCTCCCTGCACTTCGTTCCTCCTCTAATTACATCAGCCCCAAGTTGGTTGCCAAGTCAATGGCAGGGGTTGACCTGTTGAATTTGATGTATGCCTTTTTTTCGCCAGTCGGCGCATTGTATGTCCTGACACTGTCAACTTTCACTTTGAAAGTCTCTTCAATTGCCTTTTTCACGTCGAACTTGGTTGCCCTTCTGTCCACTACGAATATCAGCTTGTTCTCAGACTCCATGAGCCTGATTGATTTTTCAGTCGCCAATGGGTATTTTATGACTTCGCCAATTTCCATAATCATTCACCGGCCTTTCTGGAAGCGCTTTTTTTCGTGCCTGTTTTTGCCACTAGCCTTTTGGCCTTGGCTGGCATGTCAGCTTTCTCGGCTTTTCTTGCCTCGGTTTTTTCCCCTGGTTTTGCAGGTGCACTCTGACCTTCTGCGGCTGCCCTGAATTCATCTGTGAAAAGGTTCTCATTGGCAAGCCTGTCGATTGCAGCTTCCGTGAACAGTGTCAGCCTTCCTGGGTAAGTTCCAGGGGCCAGCATTTCAGCATTCAGGTTGCTGACAATTTCGATCTCCACACCGGGCAGGTTGGAGCATCTCCTGTAAAGCCCGCAGTCCTTGGACACCACAAGCAGCATGCCCCTGTTCATCTTGTACCTTCTTCCCCTGCTTTTTCCTCGGCCAGCCCTGACTTTTTTCTCTGAATTTCTGGCATACTCATTCTCAAGCCCCCATGCTTTCAGGGCCCTGAAAATCTCATTGGTCTTTTCCATGTTTTCAATCTGCGATTCAATTATGAATGGGAAATTCTCTGGGACAAGGTGGCCTCTCTGCATAACGATATTCTTGTCCATTGTCGCGGCCAGGGCGCTCCTGATAGCCTTTCTTCTTTCTTTCTTGTTGACCTTGAGGTCAAAGCTCTTTTCTGCTTTCGGGGGGTGCGCCCTCCTCCCGCCGACCATTCCGGGTGCAAAAGCGCCGACCCAGTTCATCCTGGTTCCCCTGCTGCTCATTATTTTTCTGGGGACTCTTGATATTCCCAGGCCATACGAGCCTCGGTAATCCCTTCTTCTCCTGGACACAACTGCGCTGCTCTGCTTTCCAGCCATTGGAAAGGCCCCATACCTTTGCCTTTTCTTGCCCTGGATTGCAATGACTACCCTCTTGATAATGTCAGGCCTGAACTCCTCGGCAAACTGCCTTGGAAGCTCCTTCTTGCTGACTTCATTTTTCATTGCATTGACAACTGGTATTTTCATTCGGCTTCACGGTTTATTTTTTTGGGTCAGTGCTTATGATTGAGATTGCAGGCGCATCCCTTGGGAATTTCTTGTGGTCCCTTCTTGCGTCTGTCATCATTATCATTCTCTTTGTCGAGCCTGGCAATGAGCCCTTGACCAAAACATACTGGTTTTTGATATTGCTGTAATGGGTTAAGCCCCCTCTTGGCATCACATCAGCAGGATTGTCCCCGATCTTTACAATCCATTTGTTGTATTCTGTCCTCTGGTGATATCCCATTTTGCCGGCGTGGGCAACCCTCCATGACGCCGGCCCTGTCCATGGTCCGACGTTGCCTGGATTCCTGATTGCTTTTTCTGATTTGTGCTGCCTAAGCATGACTCCAAACCTTCTGCGCGGCCCCTGTGTTCCATGGCCCCTGGTCACACCATGGATGTCCACAACCTTGCCTTCTTTTGCGAAATCATTTATCCGGATGTCCTTTCCAAGCATGGCTTTTGCATAATTCAGCTTTTCCTGGACGCTTCCGCCAATGCCCAGCTCAAAAACCTCTGGCTTCTTCTTGCCAATGCCAGTGAGCTTAGGCTGCGTATAAGCCAAAATCCTGATATCATGATAGTCCTCTGCCTTAAAGTCGTCAATTTTCTTGCTGGCTTTCTTGGGCAGTGATATTTTCCTGCCAAGCTCCTTTTCAGGCTTCTCGGCAAAAATTTCGGAAGAAACAGACAGGCCATATGTGGATTTTTTGTAAAAACGGACAGAAGCAACCTTGAGCGGGGGGCACTCCAGGATTGTGACGGGCATGAATATCTCCTTGCCTTTTGTCATCGAATGCTGGCGGTTGTCGGCAAGCATGATATGGGTCATTCCTGCTTTATAGCCCGGGAACCCCAAAGGCCTGGCCTCCTTGGCGCCTTTCCAGGTCCTAATCCTGGGATAGGCCCTTTTAGCCCTTACTCTAGGCCATACCTGCAAACTTCCCCGATGCGGTGTTCTTGTTCGTGGCATTTTTTAGAGAGTCCCCTGTCTTGAGCATAGGTTTGTGAGGCATTTGCCCAGCACTTCCTAAACCGCCTTTTTCTAAAGCCTTTCAAGAGAGAATCAGATAACTCTGCCCTTGTACTGAAAAGCTTTTTTTCAGGCGTGGGAACACATATTTAAACTTCTTCGACCAATGTTTAAATACCTATATTCCAGAAATTTGGGGCCATTTATAAAGGTTGCTATACGTGACAGCATGCCCGGGCATGCCATTTCAGGCCTTCATTATATATAATTCCACACGAACATGAAAACAAACAAGGCAATGTGAAGCGCCATAATAAGGGCGTTTATGAACCAAAATACAAAGGCTTCTTTTGCATCACTTCCTCTTTTAAGCCTGGCATATGATATTTTGAGCAATACCAATGCGGACACGAACCATGCTGAAACGCCCAAAACCTTTGGCCAGCAAAAAATCGTGCCTGTCAGGGTTGAGTCGCACCTGCGCGACACAACATAAATAAAAAATCCCAGAAATACCAGGATGAAGATATACTGTGCTGCCTGGTATTGCCTTCTGTCCATGCATCCTGCTCAGTGGCACGGGTTTTTATTCTTTTGCATATAATTCATCAAGACGATACTTGTGTCATCCATGATGGTCATATATCAAATTCGCGCCCTCATTTAACTACATTAAATGAGGGTTTATTTTTCTCCCCCTCGGGTTAGTGCGGGGAGAAAAATAAAGTCGTTGGAACAACGACCGCGAATTCTGCTGTGCCCATTTCATTTTATGCACAAGCCTTATAAAATGCCCTTTATTATCATGTGCAATGAAATGCGCAATCTGCAAAACCGAAATCCAGGAAACATTCCTGAAAAAGCCTGTCGGGACTTTCATCAAGGACAAGAAAGGCAAGAAGCACCTTGTCTGCTCAGCCTGCCAGAAGAAATTCAGCAACGATAAGGAAAAGATTTTAACGACGATCTGATTTAGTTCTCATAAGCAAGCTATTTTGTGCCCCTGTAGCTCAGTCGCAGAGCGCTTGCCTCGTAAGCAGGAGGTCGAGGGTTCAAATCCCTCCAGGGGCTTTTAACCCTTCAAATAAAGTTTCCAAATGCCAGCCCGGCAGCGGTTGAGGACAAAATTACAAGCAGAGCATACACCAGCGTTTTCTTAGTGCCCAGGATTTTCCTTATTACCAGCATGCTGGGCAGGCTCAGGCTCGGCCCAGACAGAAGCAATGCAAGAGCTGGCCCATCAGCCATACCTTTTGACATAAAAGCCTGCACGATAGGTATTTCAGTTAATGTGGAGAAATACATGAACGCTCCAAAAATTGAAGCTATAAGGTTTCCCACAACAGAATTTTTACCGACGAGATTTGTTATGACTTCCTCAGGCAGCAACGGCATTATGAATCCAGCTACAAACACGCCAATAAAAAGCAAAGGCAAAATCAGCTTTGCGAAGCTCCATGTTTCACCAAGCCAATCATGCCTCATCTCTTTATTGAATTTAAACATAGCAATTAAAATTATGCCGAGTCCCAGCGCTGCCATGATGTAATATTTTGCCGATTGGCCAATTTGCAATCCATTTACAATAAGGAACCCAATCATCAATGCAAAAAATATAGCAATAACTCCATTTGAAATTTTATGCTTTTCTTCCTCTCCGGAAAAGAATTCTCCCTTTTCAACATCCTCCCTGAAAATCCATGCCATGGCCAACCCAACTATTAGGGAAATTAGTATGGAGCCTATGATCCTGGCAAAGCCAATGCCCGTGCCCAAAACACCAATCGTCAGAAAAATAGCTGCAATATTTATAGCAGGACCCGAGAACAGAAATGTTATCGCTGGCCCTAGACCAGCGCCTCTTTTCCTGATGCCAGCAAATAGCGGAAGGATTGTGCATGAGCAGACTGCCAATATGGCACCTGAGACTGATGCAACACCGTAAGACAAAAATTTGTTTGCATCCCTCCCCAAATATTTCAAAATCTTGTCTTTTTTCAAAAATACTGCAATTGCGCCGGCAATGAACATGGCCGGAACAAGGCATGTTAGAATGTGCTGTTTTGCATAATCGCCCAACAGATTAATCCCGGCGATCACAGACGAATTGAACCACTCACTGTTATCCGGGAGGAAATAAAAGAATCCGAAAACAACAGCAATCACAGCCATTAGCATAATTTCCCTTTTTTCCATATTGCCATCCTGGTTACATTCCCTTTAGAAAATTCTTGATTTCGGGCATTGCTGGCACCCTGCCAAAACTTTTCAATTTTCCATCTATGATAAGCCCAGGAGTTGAGAAAACGCCTTTGGCAACAATCTCATCAATTTCGATCACTTTTGATATCTCTGCCTCAACTCCTGCCTCTTTGCAGGCCAATTGGACTTGCTCCTCCAGAAACTTGCATTTTGAGCATCCTGGACCGAGTATCTCTATTTTCATTTTTTTATCCCGACAATTCTGAGGGCGCCATACACTCTCTTGTCCTTGATTGAATATATTATCTTCTTGCCCTCCCTTTTCGAGGATATCAGCCTCCAGTCCTGAAGCTTTGCAAGATGCATTGATGTGTTTGACTGGGTTTTCTTAATTATCTCCGGTAGTTCACATGCGCATTTCTCCCCATGGATAAGTGCCTTCAGTATCCTAAACTTGGTTTCCTCTCCAAGCGCCCTGAAGATGGTCAGCTTTTCTTTCATATCAACATCTATTGATATATTGATATATAAATATTTCTATCCGGGCAGGGCTTATTCAAGTCATTATAATTTACATCCTTCAGGCAATGTGGCATGCATCGTCATGGAATATATTTTAACTTAAAAGTAGTAACAGAATGCAAAGATTTAAAAACAACCTTTCCCTAACTATTCTCATGGCAACACACCCCTCAGGAAATAAAATTCTAGCCTTAACTTTGGCCACTTTGCTTTCCGGCGTTGCACAGCCAGCGTCAAAAGCTGAAGTTGAAAGGATTCTAAGGCAGTTGCAGGAAAATGGCAGCAGGCATAAAATATCAGAATCAGAAGGCGGCGGTTGGCAGTACTCAATTGAAAAAGAAAATGTCACTCTTGGCGGCAAAACATATGATCACGCGACCATGGCATACTTCAGGAGTCCAGACAGCAAGGAAGAAGCGCTGATATTGACAATGTTCAGGAAGGCAAATGATGGGCTGGAATTCAGGCTCGTGACAGACGGCGGCGACAAGCCATTGGACGGCAAGGCTGACTATCACATCTACAAGACAATGGATTTTGCAGAAGCCCTCAAATTCATATATGGTGCAGCTTCAGCGACAACAGAAGACCAAGCAAAGAAACTGCTGGCTCCGGCTGATTCAGGCGCACAAAAAGTATATGACGATGCAGTAAAAAGCGGGTTGCAAAAATAACGTTCCAATTTTCTAGTCACTATGTCAGAAAATCACTCGAATGAAAATCACGAAAACGGCCACCATGATTCTGGTGATGCCAAGTCGCCGTCAAAATTAGAGAATATTGCCATGGGCGTCCTTGCCGGATTGATCACAAACTACATTTTTCCAGCTGCTACACCATTGTATGCCCTGGGCCGTGCGGCTTTTTTCGGTGCAATAAGTCCATTGGCTGACAAGCTAATTTATCCAAAAGTGAAATTAGGCGAGCTTTACAAGAATGCCCCGCTGGAAGGGGCAGGTTTTTTCGGTGGTCAATACCTCCAAACTCTTGCGCAGTATGTAATCTGATTCCTTTATCTATGCATTTGACTAAAATGACTTGCAAGCACTTTTAAATCCATCGTCCAAGTGACGCTAACTTAACAGCCCAGCAAATAATAACATTTATATAACCGAGGATTTTGCTTTACAATAATTGTAATGGTTGCAAAATGTCGGCTAAAAAACTATTCCCATTCATTGCAGCATTTCTCTTAGTTTCCATTCCGGTATTTGCACATGAAGAATCCGAGGAAGGAGAAACCGTTGAAATCAGCGCCGGCGTCCTGCCAACATCAATATTTTACAGCCTGGACACATTTGCCGAAAGAATCAGCCTTTGGACAACTTTCAGCCAGGAGGAAAAAGTGGACAAGCTTTTTCAGAATGCGAATGAGAGGATTGCAGAAATCCGTGAGCTGATTGAGGGCAGCAAGGCTTCCAAGGCGCAAAAGGCCGCTAAGCTGCAGGCTGAGGCAATATCCCAGGCAGCATCATTCATGTCCATCTATGATTCTGGTCCCGTAACTGAGCAATTTCTTTTCAGGGAAGGATTTATCGCTTCCCTCCAGCTCCACGCAATTGAAATTGCTGAGCTCGCCGATTATTATCCTGAAAAAATCACAGCAAAGGAAAGGCTGGCAAATGATTTTCTGATTGATTCATTGGTTAAGCCGGTCGAGAATCTGAACAAGGATTTGGTCAATAAGGGCTGGGAAGGCATAACGGAGAAATCAACAGACGAAGCCATCAGTCGTGCAGAATCCCTTTTGGCCCAAACCAGGGGCAACTCTTTTTTTACAAAGAAGCACTATGATGACATGGACTCAGAGATGGCCCAGGCAAAAAGCGAAAACAAGAAGGGTAATTTTGTGGAGGCCAAAAGCCTTGCAAACAGCCTTGCCGTGCACATAGGGGAAGAGATGCTCATTTCACAGATTCCGGAATCATCTGGCTGAAACAAAAAACCCTGTAATGCATTTAGAAAATCATTTCTTGGTTTTTTCAATGAAGTCATAGGCAGAATATGCTGCCTTAACTCCCTCGGCAACGCCTGTAATTGCCTGCTTAAACCTTGTATCCACGACATCTCCTGCCGCATACACCCCTGGTATATTTGTCTGGCTGTCCCTGTCAATCATGATTTCTCCCTTTGCATTGACCTTTACACCCAGCTGCGCGGCAAGGCCTGACAAGGGTATGTGCCCAATCGCAATAAAAACTGCATCCAGCTTGAACTCGTGGCTGTTGTTGTAAGGATTGTCAAGCATAACGTGCGTCACAAATTTGTCACCTTTAATCTCCTTCACATTGGTGTCATGTATCAATCTTATTTTCTTGTTTGCCAGTACCCTATCATATGTCACGGGCTCGGGCCTGATCTTGGCTCCCCTGTAAATGATGTACACCACTTCAGCCCATTGGGTCATGACCAGGGCATCCTTTGCAGAGGAATCGCCGCCTCCTATCACTGCCACAACCTTTCCCTTGTAGAATGCGCCGTCGCACAGGGCGCAATAGTGCACTCCCTTGTTTGCATATTCTTTTTCGCCAGGCACGCCTAATTTTTTCCATTCAGTGCCAGTTGCGAAGACTACTGTCTTGCTGATGACCCGCTTCTGGCCCAATGTCATGATTTCAAATAAATCATCATAGCCCTTTTTCACATTTGTAACCCTGTCATCAAGCAATGTGACGCTCTTGTACTCAGCCGCGTGCTCCTTCAGCTTTTCTGCAAGCTCAATTCCGGTAAGCCTTTTGAAGCCAGGGTAATTTTCAACAACGTCAGTAGTGGTTATAACGCCGCCAGGGGCGTCGCCTATCACTATTGTTTTCATGTGGAACCTGCCAGCATACATGGCTGTGCCATAGCCAACAACTCCGCTGCCAATTATGGCCATGTCATAGACATCTTCTGATTTTTTATTCTCTTCCATGGGCTGAAATAATTGCTGCGGGTATTTAAGATTATTGTTTAATCTGTTTATTTGGAATATGCATTATTTTCTTGGCATAAACACCAGAAACCCTATCAATCCTTCAGACTGGACTTCAAGATTTTGCTGTTAAGCGCATTTATTGTCTTTTTAATGAGCTTCATCCTTCTTTCCAGGAAAATATTTTTCATTGCCAGCCTGTTATTTCTGCTTTTGACATAATCCCTGAGTTTTTTCTGGGCCATTGCATTCTTCTTTAATTGGATGTCTATGCTTTTTAGGTGCTTGTTCTGCAAAACTGAATATCTTTTCAGCTGCTTCATGGTCTTTTTGTCAAATTTGATTTTACCCATGAAGCTTTCAATTTTAAATTGGGCAACCGGCACATTTGGATAGATATCCAGGGAATTGGCCCTGATGCCTGCTTTTCGCGACTGATCCAATTCCTTTTTGGCTTCTGCCCGCGAGTCCTGCAGGTTGGCATGATGGATTCTCATCTGATTGACATTTGAGATCATCCTATCCTCTTCTTTCAAAAGCTCTGTATTGCCTGGCTTATTGACTTCCACGACTATGTCCTTTAGGCCATAGCTTATGCGTACAATGCCCAGCTCCTCCAAGAAATATGCCCAATTGTTGACAATGTTGCCCGGCAGCCCGAGTTCCCTTGCTGCCTCTCCCAAGGATATCCTATTCCTGGCCCTAATAAGCCTGATGAACCCGTCTATTCCTGTTTGTATCAGATATTGCTGAGTGTGCATTTATTTGGCCCCTGAATATAAGCATGGCATTTACCTCTTTTCTGAGAGCCTTAAATATAGCATCCTATTTAAATCTAATGGCACCGGACTGGCTGCAAATAGCCTTTTGTGCTCGGCACATCCCTTATCAGCCATAGAAAAATTAATATACTAATTATATCAAAAAATGCTGGATGGCATCACCGCGAACCAATGAGGAAGTGGAAGAAGAGTGGCGGGAATACATAAAAAACAGGCGGAAAAAGAGCGACTGAGTTCTCTATTTTAATGGGCCCGACCGGATTCGAACCGGTGACCTCCGCCGTGTGAAGGCGACGTCATACCACTAGACCACGAGCCCAAACAATTGATATGTGAGATTGAGTATAAGCATAAAAACCTTATCCAAAACTCTTTTGGTAATTCATATAGATATTTTTTGCAGTCTCCTCTTCAGTCATGCCTTTAAGCTCAGCAATTTTTTTTACAGCCCCGGAAACATTTGCAGGCTCGTTTCTTTTTCCTCTTTCAGGGCCCAGATAGGGCGCGTCAGTCTCGGTCAAAAGCTGCGTTATGCTGACTTTTTTCACAATCTTCTGGAAATGCCCTGAAACAACCACATTTGCCGGTATGGAAAGCACCCACCTGTTTTTTTCAATCCTCTCAACAAGCTCCATGCTCCCGCCAAAGCAGTGCATCACTACCTTTTTGCATCCCTCATGTTCCAGGATATCTACAGTGTCTGCCTCCGCATCCCTGGAATGCACAATAAGGGGAACATCAATCTCCCTGGCCAGGCTGATAAATTTTGAGAAAATGCCCTTTTGCCGGGCATGGCCTTCAGGAGTCTTGTCCCAGTGATAATCCACTCCTACCTCTCCTATCCCAATTATTTTGCCCTTGTTTTGCCGTATAAACCCTATTTCAGCGTCAATTTCATCATCTCTAAGTTTCAGGGCTTCAATTGGGTAAATGCCCAGGGCAGCCTTAATTTCACCATATTTCCCGGCAAGCTCTAAAACTCTCCTGTTTGATTTGGCATCCAGCCCATTGCTGACTATATGCTTCAAGCCAGCATTCCTTGCCCTTTCCATAACCTCATCAAGGTCGGTCTTGAACTTCTCGCTGTCAAGGTGCGCATGCACGTCAACCAAAAGCCCCATGGAAAGGCTAGAAGCTGACATCTTTATAATATTTTCTCGATAGCTTTAAATATCCTAATCTTTTCGCCCGAATTGGTGATAATATGCCAATCGCAGGTTTCGGATTCACAAAAATGACAGTTGAAAGGAATGAAGGCAAGGGTACAAAGCTTAATATTGAAAACAATGTCTCAATAAAGGATATCAGCGAAATGGACACTGGCTCTTCCAAGCCAGCCCAAAAGACGCTCAAATTCTCTTTTGTATTCACCTCTAAGTTTGCCCCGGATTTCGGCGAGATAAAGCTTGAAGGGGACGTAATCTACATTGAAACAGACAAGAAATGCAAGGAAATTCTTAAGGAATGGAAGAAGGAAAAGAAGGTGCCGCAGGAACTCCTGCCAACAGTGCTGAATGCCGTGCTGAGCAAGTGTGCGGTGCAGGCAATTATACTGAGCAGGGAAATAAACCTTCCATCCCCTGTGCCTTTACCAAAAGTTAATGTTAACTGAGCATTACATAGCACATTATCCCCCAAGCAATAAGGGCTGGAAATGCTTATTATTTCAATAGCAATGTTGCAAGGCAAAGCTAGGCGGACAAAATGGCAGAGAAAGAACTGAAACTTAAGGTGGCAGAAGCCATACAGGACGACGTAAACAAGGGAATCATCAGGATGGATTCCAGCTATATGCATGATATCGAGGTAAAGCCCGGCGACATTGTCTCGCTTAAGGGCGATCGTGAAACAGTTGCAATTGTTGACAGGGCCTATCCGGGCGATATTGGCCTGAACATCATAAGGATGGATGGCATAATAAGGCGAAACGCCAAGACAGGCATAGGCGAAGTTGTCTCAGTCAAGAAGGCTCAGGGAGTAAAGGAAGCCAAGAAGATAATCATTGCTCCTGCAAAAAAGGGGATAATGGTCCGGGCATCCTCAAACCTTTTCAAGCAGGGCCTGCTTGGCCGCGCGCTGATCAAGGGCGACATCGTTTCGCTCGGCGGCACAAGGACCCGAAGGAGCACAATGTCGCAGTCCCCGTTCTTCGATGATATTTTCAATGTCTTGGATGAGAACATGGCCGGCTTTGGGTTTGGCGACCTGAAGTTTATAGTTGCTGACTCAAATCCCAAGGGGCCTGTCATAATAACGGAAATGACCGAGGTTGAGCTGAATCCTGAGGCAGTTGAGCTGAAGGAAGAGGAGCTCCTGGAAGTCACATACGAGGACATAGGCGGCCTGGAAGAAGAGATAAAAAAGGTCAGGGAGATGGTCGAGCTTCCCCTGAAGCATCCTGAAATCTTTGAAAGGCTTGGCATCGAGGCGCCAAAAGGAGTCCTGTTGCACGGCCCGCCCGGAACAGGCAAGACCCTTCTCGCAAAAGCAGTCGCCAATGAGACCAACTCGCATTTCATACTTATCAATGGCCCTGAAATAATGAGCAAGTACTATGGACAGTCCGAGGAAAACCTGAGAAACAAATTCGAGGAAGCAGAGAAAAATGCGCCTTCAATCATTTTTATCGATGAAATCGATGCCATTGCCTCAAAAAGGGAGGAATCACGCGGTGAAGTGGAAAGAAGAGTTGTTGCCCAGCTGCTTGCCCTGATGGACGGCCTGAAAAGCAGGGGCAAGGTTGTTGTGATTGCAGCAACAAACATCCCTAACGCGCTTGATCCGGCCCTGAGAAGGGGCGGCCGCTTTGACAGGGAAATAGACATTGGCGTGCCGAGCAAGGAAGGCAGGCTGAACATACTCAAGATTCATACAAGAAACATGCCATTGATGACAAAAGGCCGCGAACGGGTGGACTTGACGCGGCTTTCTGAAGTGACGCATGGATTTGTGGGAGCTGATTTGGCAGCCCTGGCCAAAGAAGCAGCAATGATTGTGCTCCGCAGAATACTGCCTGATCTCAAGCTGCAGGAAGATGACCCAATACCTCATGAAACCCTTGAACGGCTGAAATTGACACAAAAGGATTTTACAGAAGCATTGAGGGTGGTCAGGCCATCAGCATTAAGGGAAGTTTTGATAGACATCCCCAATGTGAAATGGTCAGATGTGGGTGGGCTTGAGGATGTCAAGCAGCAGCTGCGCGAGGCTGTTGAATGGCCGCTAAAATTTCCGGAGGCATTCAAGCGAATGGGCGTCAAGCCGCCAAAAGGAGTTTTGCTTTACGGGGCGCCAGGCACTGGCAAGACAATGCTGGCCAAGGCCATTGCAACTGAAAGCGAATCAAATTTTATCAGCGTCAAGGGCCCGGAGCTTTTAAGCCAATGGGTGGGGGAAAGTGAGAGGGGAGTAAGAAAAGTCTTTGAAAAGGCCAGGCAAACTGCCCCGACTATCATCTTTTTTGATGAAATTGATTCCATTGCCCCGAGAAGGGGGGCGAGCAATGACAGCCATGCAACAGAGAGGGTGGTGAATCAGCTGCTTACCGAGATGGATGGCCTTGAGGCGCTCAATGACGTCATAATCATTGCAGCCACAAACAGGCCGGATATCATCGACACTTCACTGCTCAGGCCAGGCAGGTTTGACAGGATAATCCTCACGCCCATCCCTGATGAGGCAACAAGGTTTGAAATTTTCAGGGCGCACGCAAGCAAAATGCCCATTGACTACAAGACACTTCCAAAGGAAGTCCAGAATTTCAATGTTCCGGCATCAGCAGGAAGGGCTGCTGAAAGCAATGATTCCGAGGACAAAGACAGCAAGAAAAAAAAGAAGGCCGAGCAGCCTGAACCAGCTCCCCATGACAGGCTGATGTCATATCTCGCGTCTAAGACAGAGGGCTATGTTGGCGCTGATATAGAAGCCATTTGCAAGGAAGCTGTTATCCAGGCCCTGCGCGAGGACCTCAAGAGCAATTTTGTCACATTCTCAAATTTCCAAAAATCCCTGGAAAGAGTCAGGCCTTCAGCCAACAAGGAAGTGGAGAAGTCATATGAGGAGCTGGAGCAGCACTTCAGGACGGCAAAAGCCAGGGAAATGCAGGAAGAAAAGCCGGCTTACATGGGATAATTTTATCAGATTTATCATTTCATTTTTTGCCATTTTTTTCATAACTTTTATATAATCATTCATTCAATTTTCCATTGATAAAAATGATAATTGTCGGCTGCTCGGCATCACAAGGATTGGGGAAGAAAATTGCAAGAAAACTCCATAAAAAATACTATGACCTGAAGGTTGGCTCATTTCCAGACGGCGAAACCCACCTCAAATTCTCAAACAAGGTCAGGAACAGGACAGTTGTCCTGGTCCAAACGCTGCACAACCCCAATGAAAAGCTCATTGAAATATTATTGGCAGGCTACACTGCCAAGGACCTTGGCGCAAGGAAAATCATACTGGTGGCCCCCTATCTTGCCTACATGCGGCAGGACAAACGGTTTCATGCCGGCGAGGCAGTGAGCAACAGGATAATAGCCAAATTGTTCAAGGTCTTTGACGAAATAATCACTGTTGACCCTCATCTGCACAGGATAAAAAGCCTCAGGGAAATATTCAGGATGCCGGCATATTCGCTCACCGCAAATTACCTTCTTTCTGAGTATATAAGGAAAAACATCAGGAATGCCGTTGTGGTTGGCCCTGATGCTGAATCATACCAGTGGGCTTTGGGCGTGGCCAGGAGTGCGGGATGTGAGGCAATTGTCCTGAAAAAGAAAAGGTATAGCTCCAAAAATGTCAGGATTAAGCTCCACGACCCCGGGATTGTGCGTAGCAGGAATGTTGTCATCGTTGATGATATCATAAGCACGGGCCATACAATGATGGAAACAGTAAAGCAGGTTAAGCAAGCCGGGGCAAAGAAAATCTATTGCCTTTGCGTGCACGGCGTTTTTGCCGGCAATGCGCTTGCAAAGCTCAGGAAGCTCGGCGCAGCAGTTGTGTCAACAAACACCATTGAGAACCCTGTTTCCCTGATTGACTGTTCACCTTTGGTTGTCAAGGCTTTCACTGATTATAATAAGAGAAAATAGTTTTTCTTTGCGGCGTTCCATTAATCATTCGTTCAATTTGAACAAACTATATAAATAATGATTTGCTCTGCTGTTCCATGGAAAAGCCAGGCGACATCATCCGTGTTTTTACCACAAGTGAAGCTGTAGAAGGCATTCTGATGCCAAACGCAGGCGAGTTCTTGGTCATAAAATTGTCGTCAGGTTACAATCTGGGGATTGACAGGAAGAAAATAACGAAAATTGAGCTGGTCCAAAAATATTTTCCAGAAACATCTAAGCCAAAGGAAGTTGCACAGGAAAATGGGCTTCCAACAATTTCAATTCTGCACACAGGGGGCACAATTGCCTCAAAAGTTGATTACCAGACAGGGGGTGTTATTGCCAGGTATTCGCCGGATGAACTATTGGGGATGTTCCCTGAACTTAGCGATATTGCAAACATCAAGTCAAGACTGATCAGCAACATGTGGAGTGAAGACATGAATTTTGCACACTATAATGCCCTGGCAGAGGAAATCCGGGCCGAGATCAAGGATGGCACAGACGGGATAATAGTGACTCACGGCACAGACACTTTGCACTACACTTCAGCTGCACTGAATTTCATGCTTCAGAATCTTCCGGTACCTGTGCTTTTGGTTGGCTCGCAAAGGAGCTCGGACAGGGGCAGCAGCGATGCCGGATTGAATCTTCTCTCAGCGGCATATTTCATTTCAAAGCAGAAGGATTTTGCGGATGTTGCTGTCTGCATGCATGGGGGAATAGATGATGAATGGTGCTTGATCCTGCCTGGCACAAAAAACAGGAAAATGCACAGCTCAAGAAGGGACGCATTCAGGGCCGTCAATGTTTTGCCTTATGCAAGGGTTAATTTTCATGAAAACAAAATCCAGTTTCTTGACAAAACTTACAGAAAGCCAATGAAGGATGCCCTGCGGATTGCAAATTTTCGGAAGAATATCAAGATTGGCCTGTACAAGGCGCATCCAAACATGTACGCAGCAGAATTGGAGGCTTTCAAGGGCTATGATGGCTTGATCCTCGAGGGTTATGGCATTGCCGGCAATTTTCCGGTAAACAAAATTGATGAAAATACAAAAGAAAATGACCTGATTGCCGCAGCAATTTCCAATCTGTCCAAATCCGGCGCAATTGTCGCTGCCACAACCCAGACAATTTATGGAAGCGTAAATCTGAATGTCTACCAAACCGGAAGGAAAATGCAGGACCTTGGTATTATTGGGAATTACACTGACATGACTCCCGAAACCGCATATATCAAGCTGGCATGGCTGCTGAGCAATTATCCAAAAGACCAGGTACCCGTGCTTTATGTCAAAAACATTGTTGGCGAAAACAGCAGCAGGCTCGAATTCAGCGAATAAAATGAAGACAATCAAAATAACTGATGCAAAAAGTGTTGAAAATGAATTATAATGAAATTGGGTTTAAATGCGGCCTGGAAATCCACCAGCAGCTCGATACAAGCAAGCTTTTCTGCAATTGCAGCTCTGAAATAAGGTCTGGTAAGCCCGACAAAATGTTCAGGAGACGCTTAAGGGCGGCTGCAGGGGAATCCGGCAGAGTTGATGCAGCGGCGGAGCATGAGCAAAAAAAAGGCAAATATTTCGATTACCAGTATTACAATGGCGGTTCCTGCCTTGTCGAGCTGGATGAAGAGCCGCCAAGGTGCATCAATCAGGAGGCATTGCAGGTTGCCATCCAGCTCTCGCAATTGCTTAACATGAAAATTTCTGACCAGATTCAGGTGATGCGCAAAACAGTTGTCGATGGCTCCAATACAACAGGCTTCCAGAGGACAGCCCTGGTGGCCAGGGACGGTTTTATTGAAACATCAAAAGGCAGGGTCACCATCCAGACATTATGCATTGAAGAAGAATCTGCGCAATTGATTGAAAGAAACAAAACTCATGATGTCTATAACCTTTCACGCCTTGGGATTCCGCTGATTGAGATTGCTACCGGCACTGAAATTGTTGATCCAACGCATGCCATGGAAGCAGCGGAGAAGATTGGAATGATTTTGCGCAGCACCAGAAAAGTAAAAAGGGGCATTGGCACAATCCGCCAGGATGTAAACTTGTCAATTGCTGGAATGCCTCGCATGGAAATCAAGGGATTCCAGGAGCTAAAAAGCATACCAAAAATCATTGACTGGGAAATCAGGAGGCTCGAGCATGCAAAGTCCAAAGGAGAAAAGATGGCATCAGAAGTCAGAAAGGCCGAGCCTGACTTCACGACCAAATTCCTAAGGCCCATGCCTGGCGCAGACAGGATGTACCCCGAAACAGATGTCGTCCCAATTGTCCCCAACATGGACAAGGCTGATTTGCCCGAGCTGATAGATGAAAAGGCAAAAAGATATGAGAAGGAATTCGGGATTAGCAGGGAATTGGCAGGCCTTGCGGCGCATAATCATCTTGACCTGGACGCATATGCCGCCAGGTTCAGAAATGTGAAGCCGGGCTTTATCGCTGAGTTTTTCCTGACCCTTCCCAAGGAAATCAAGAGAAGATATGACTTGTCAATTGAGCCGGGCAAGTATGCTGATGAAATATTGGCCAGGCTGGACCAGGGCAAGGTTCCAAAGGAGGCGGCCATAGAAATTCTGGTTGAGTTTGCCAAGACCGGCAAGGCTGATTATTCAAGATTTGCCGGCATCCCTGACGGAGAGCTTGAGGCCGAAATCAATAAAATCGTGGAGTCCAATCCTGGAAAAAGCCAAGGAGCATTGATGGGCATGGTGATGGCCAAATTCCGCGGCAAGGCAGACGGGAAGAAGATAGCAGACTTTCTTAACAAGATTTTAAAAAAATAATGTGCCTGGCCATTTTACAAGGTTCTTAACCTTGCCTTATACCAAAACTCATTCAGTTTCATAAATCTTGCTGAAGAAGCTTACATAAATCATGTGTGTAAACTCCATGATGAAAACAAGCCATACTGCAAGAAGTTCAAGCTTGAATTTTGTCGCGATCACTAGAAACAAAATAAGTGCAACAGTTGCCAATGAATTTGTCTTCATCTTTTTATCCACAAATTCCTTTTTCTTCCTGTTTTTTTCAGTCTTGTTGGCAATATAATATTTTATAACGGACAGGACAAAAAGTATTAGGCAGTCAAGAAGCCAGATGACGGCCTTGTTTTCAAGGCCAATCATGGGTATGTAAAACAGGCCGATGAGCAATAATACCATGAGATAGTCAAAAAAATATTCTTGTATGGTGCAGCTGGGCTTCACACTCATGATAAAATAAACATAGCCCCACCAAAAATAAAAAAGCGTGATCATGGCAGCGGTGAACATCGCTATTCCCAACGAATTTTTGATGTTGAGTATGGCAACAAAGCTCATCACAAGGATCGCACCAAAAATGATGTTCGCAAAAATCAACTGGTTCTGCATGTTGAGTTTGCTTTTTTCCATGTGATTCCTTCCTGTTGCCCAGTATCAATTTTTCAAAACGCGCCATAGCTTATTTTTCGTAATTTATTTTTCCTCAATGACATATCATTTGAATATCACATGCACCATTCCCCAATTTTTGACTATTATCCAGTTATAATATGTTACTTTATAAACCCTCGCAAAAATATTTAAACAGGATTATCAAATAATGGACTATGAGGATCGCCATATTCACAGACACCTTCTATCCGAATGTCGATGGTGTATCAATAGCAATCGCGAATTGCGTTGAAATACTGGCAAGAAAGGGGCATGAAATCCTAATTGTGGCGCCAGACTACGGATTATCAAAGGAAATGAATCTTGCCAAGAATGTTACCGTTCAAAGAATATTTTCAGTTAGCATGCCTACTTACAGGAGTTTTAGGTTTGTTTTTCCACTTTATGGGAAATGCCTGCAATCAGTCAGGTCGTTCAAGCCAGACATCATCCATATTGAGACCTATTCAACACTTGGCTATCTGGGCGCCAGGATAGCAAAAAAACTGGGGCTCCCTTTGGTCGGCACATACCACACCCTTGCATCGGAATTTGTAAAATACCTTTCCCCCCTGAACCTTTTCGGCATCAACGGACTGATTGAAAATATCATCCCTCATAAAATGAGCCAGACATTGCCGCCGAAAAAAGACGGTTTCATGAAACGCACGATTTGGAGGACAACAATCCGGCTTTATAACAAGTGCAACTTGGTAGTCACTCCTTCGCCATCAATAAAAGGCGAATTGGAAAGCAGGGGTCTGAAAAAGCCAATTTTGCCGATTTCTAATGGGATAAAGGTGGAAATCTTTGCAAATAAAAGAAAATTTCCAAAAAAGCCACGAAAAATACTCTACGTTGGACGAGTTAGCTATGAGAAAAGGGTTGATCTGGTGATTTTTGCGTTCAGCCATGTCATAAAATCTGTTCCTGACGCACACCTGACAATAATCGGGCAAGGGCCCGCACTGGGCTCAATCAAAATCCTGTCTGAAAAGCTGGGGCTTTCAAAAAATGTCAGCTTTATCGCGTTTATGAAACAGGAAATGCTGGGTGGCTACTACAGGCAGAGCGATATTTTCATGACAGCTAGCCCGATGGAAACCCAGGGGCTGGTCTTAATTGAGGCAATGTCCTGTGGTTTGCCATGCATAGGGGTTGACAGGTTTGCCGTGCCGGACGTGATTCATCATGGCATAAATGGATATGTGGCAAGGCAAAATTATGCGCAGGAAATGGCGCAGTATGCAGTCAGGCTTCTCTGCTCGTCAGGGCTTTACGCAAAAGCATCAAAAGCAGCCAGGCAAGAGGCGCTCAAGCACAATCTGAAAAAATGCGTTGAAAAACTTGAAAAAGTCTATCTGGGCCTGGCGCCCATAAAGCATTGATGCATCATGAATTCAAGCCCTCTTATGCCGCACAGCTGGTAATTATCGTATTGGCTTCCACTGCCTTGATATGGACTTCTTGAATACAAATGCATACAGGCCATTGTAGCAGTACCTAATTGTTGTAAGGAAATATCCCTCCTTCCTGTAGCGTCTGGCAGATTCATAGACTGTAATATTGTTGAGGTATGTCAGTTTTGTAAATCTCATGAGTCGCTTGAAAAGTTCTACATCTTCAGCCACGTATATCTCGGGAACATAGCCGCCTGCTTTTATGAACAGGTCCTTTCTCACTATCTGGCATTCCCCCCTGGATCCCCAAAGCCCAATTTTATTTGAAAACCAGACGTTGAAATTGAAGAATCCCTGCATCACATTGTCGAGCCAAATAGCTTCGCCTGGCTTGACCATTATCTTCACTGAGCAGGCTCCGGCGCCGTTTTCCTTGAATGCTTCCTCTATCTTTTCGATAAAATGTGTGTCATAAATCCTGGTGTCAGCATCTATGAAAGCAAGGATTTCCCCTTTTGCAGCTCCTGCTCCAATATTCCTTGCAGCCGAGGCATTCCTGCTCTTGTGCTCAATCACCCTTATCCCTTTAAGCCCGGATTTTCTTGCCAAGGCCGCCGTCCTATCTTCTGAGAAGTCGTCGGAGACAATCACCTCGAAATCCTTGTGCCTTTGCCTCTTGAGGTCTGAAAGAATCCCGTCAATATACATTTCCTCATTATGCGCCGGTATTATTATGCTTATCATCTTTATCCCATTGTCCCATTCATCCAATTGCCGCCTTGCAGGCTCTTAAGAGCTCTCTGGGATTTTGTGTCAGCGGATTGTGGCCTGACCGTATTATCTTGACCCTGATGAGGTCATTCTGCTCGGCGATGTTGTAAACAGCGCTCTTCCTTATGAAAATATCCTTTTCGCAAAGTATTATCAGGACCTTTTTTTTGATCTTTTCCAGATTCATTTTTGTGTTTATCAAGAGCTTTATTACTGTAAAGCCGTTTGTCAAGGATGTCCCCCTGATGTCAAGGCTCGGCCTATACCAGAATGGCTTATTTTTGTATTTGTGGAAGTCGTTTAGCCTCAATGCCCGGTTTTTCTTGGAAAATGGCCTGATGAAAATAAGCATGTATGACGATAAGACGCTGAACAGCCATGGCAGCCTGACAGTCTCGGAAGAAAATGGCGTAATAAGTATCAGGGAATGTGCCATTCCTTTATACCTATTGGTGAATTCAACTGCAATTGCAGCCCCGAGGCAATTGCCAATCAGCACGCTTTCCTGGGCATTTTCATGCTTCAAGACAATATGGAGGTCCTCGACCATATTTCCAATACTAATGCTGCCCCTCCCTGACCCACCATGATTCCTGATATTCAGCGCAATCCAGTTCAGTTCCCTATACTTTGAAAGGAATGGTTTATACACAGTATAATTGCTCGCGTCGCCGTGCAGGAATACCAGGAATTTTCTGCTATTCTTCACCGGCTTGTTGAATGCATAGCTAATCTTTGTCCCGTCAAAGCTGGTTATGCTTTTAAGCTTCATGCTCCCACCAGGTGCCTCAGCAGCATTGAGCTCCACAGCATCCCATCATCTGAGCAATAAAATCTGCCCATCAAAGGCTTGCCATTAGGCTCCAAAACCTCATAGAAATTCTGATAATGCTCCACTATCCCGCTAACTTTGTCCAGATAAAAGGCATACATCTTTGAATCGCCTTCTTTGACAATATCAAGATAGCACATCCCAAGATGGAGCCAGCAGGCATCATGCTCCCAATCCCCTGCAAAAATATTTTGCCAGATCATGTCATGTTCCCTTGTTTTCTTATGAAAATAGCGAAGAGGAACTGGATAATCCAGCTCATTCCTGCGCATTGTCTGGATGACACTCTTAAGCATCTTTTTCTCTGTAAAAATGCCGCACCAGAACGGGAACACATTTGCATCGCCAGTTATTGCATTGTTGCCTGACAGGTCATCTATGAAATGCGTCTTTTTCCAGAAATTGTCCTTAATCCTTTTCTTGAAATTCATCCCCCTGAATGGGTTATTGAGCTTTGCCTTGCCAATTTCACCGGCGAGCATGGCCATCATGCAGTTGTGGTAGCACGGGGAGACCCTCAGGGCATAGTCTTTCATGCCGCTGATGTTCCGGTCAGGCTTGACAAGCCCTGTTTTGGGGTCATAAACCCTTTTATAATATTTCATTATCTCCTTATTCAGAAAATCCTTGTGTTTCATGATTAAATCCCTGGCACCCGCAAGGTTAAGGCTGCGGAGCAGAAAAGGCAAAGCGTCTGATGAAAAGCTCGGAAATTCAAAGGGCTTGCCATTTGGCGAAATGATTTGTGTGATTTTGCCATGCCTTGCGAAGGTATCCAGCGCATATTCCAATGTCATGGCAACCTTGTTTTTCTGGCCTAGCCTGATAAGCGCCTCAGTGCATATGCCAAAATCCCTGCAATAGAATTCAGGATAATTGCCCCTGCTCACCTGGAAATATTTCTTTTCCCTGTTCCAGCAGTGCTCGATTATCTGCAGGCAGATCTCAGCCGCACTGCCGGGATATTTCATGTAGCCGTCACGCCTGATTCTTCCCGCACGGCGAAACATCCTGTACCCTTCCGGGATATGGATTAGGCTTAGCATAATGATCTATGTCCATTTGCTTATGTGCTTTAAACGCGCCCGCGGGAATAGTCACTTCGCTTTGCTCCGTTCGTTTCCCGCTTTTCGCGCATAATTTCGTCTTACATAAGTTTCACTTTACAGCGAAATTAAAACGCGCCCGCGGGGATTCGAACCCCGGACCTATAGCTTACTTTTTGGGGACGCCCAAAAAGTGTTAGGGCGTCAGACCAAATAGGAGGCTATCGCGCTTCCAGGCTGCGCTACGGGCGCAAATGGAGTGTCATTTGATACCGCACTTAAGGAGGCGCTCATTGCATTTGGCCCTCCGAACCACTGTTCTCCATTATGCACTGGAACAATATGCGGGCAAACGCTTTAAAATCTTTCCCATTTCTAGCCGATATGTACAAAATAAAGCAGGTTAATGCTGATTTCAGGGTACTAGAGGACCTCAAGCCGGACTTCGGGGATAATGGCACTTATTCATATTATCTCCTTGAAAAGGAAGGGGTATCCACAGGCGAGGCCATATCCCGGCTCGCGAGGCATTTCGGCATCGAGAAGAAAAAGTTTGGCTATGCCGGCAACAAGGATAAAAGGGCGCAGACTCAGCAAGTAATCTCTATCCAAGGAATAATCCAAAAACAGCCTGTTGAGCTTGGCAACCTGTCTCTTAAATATCTTGGCAGAGGCCATGAGCGGATTAATCTGGGTGATAATTCAGGAAATAATTTTGAGATAGTGGTTCGAAACCTTGACGCAAATGCCATCCACAACAAAATTTCTTTCATTCCAAATTATTTTGATACGCAGAGATTTTCAACTGCTAATTTTCAAATCGGGATATCAATAATACAGAAGAAATGGAATGATGCATTAAGCCTTTTAACAGCTACAAAGCAACTGCAAAAACATGATGTCGATACAATGCATGGGCACTCAGATCCAATAAGGCAAATACGCACTCTTGATAAAAGGCTTTTGATGATTTTTGTCCACAGTGTCCAAAGCAAAATTTTCAATGAGCTTTTATGCTCTTGTATAAAATCAGGCAAGGGGAAATACAGGGAATTTATCGACAATGGTATGGAATTTTGTTTTCCGGAAAATAAAAGCAGCGAGCAAGAGCTTCCCTTGGTGGGGTTTGGCACTGAAATAAATGAAGAATCTCTAATGCATAAATTGAATGAGCTATTATCAAAGTATGGAATTAGGCAGCGTGATTTTATCATACGCGAATTGCCTGGCCTGAGCAGCGAGGGCCATTTGCGCAAGGCATTTGTCGATGTCCAAAATCTCACTATTTCAGATTTAGAAGACGACGATTTGAACACCGGGAAGAAAAAATGCACGGTTTCATTCTCCCTGCCAAAAGGAAGCTATGCAACAATTGTGATTAAATCAATGTTTGGGCAGTGAATGGATGATGAAGTTATAGATTGCCATCATCATGTCCTTTTTCCTCTTTTTTCCGCTGAACTCATGGTCTGCCCCTGTTATGGTTACCATCATTTTTTCTCCATCCAGGCTTGAGAAAAGTTTTTTTGCGTGTGAAATGGGCACCGTTGCGTCTTTGTCGCCATGTACAATCAATGCCGGGACTCTGATTTTGTTTGCGCGCAAGTATAGATTGTGTTTCGCGCCGTTTTTGAAGAATGCAAAATCAATTGTGCCAAATCCTGTCTTGATGGATTTTTTTCTTTCCCATGCTGCCTTGCTGGTCTTGAATGATTTTAGCATATGTTTGCCATATTCTGATAATGGGCATTTCAATACCAGAAAATTCGACGCATTTTCCCCTGATTCAAAATCAACTGCAACCGCTCCGCCAAAGCTTGAGCCATAAATCCCGAATCTTTTGAATCCATTTTTTCTAAGCCAGGCAATTGCATCAGCCAGGTTTTGCAATGCCGTGTCATGCGTGATCTCGCTGAACTTGCCCATGCTTTTACCGTGCCCGGAAAAATCAAAGGCAAAAGTGCAGATGCCTTTTCTGTTAAGCATTCTGCTTAATCCACGGATTGTGCTGCCATCTTTATTGCTGGAAAGCCCATGGCAAAAAACAATGGCAAAATCATTAAGCATCATATTTTTTGGCTTGCTCAGAACAGCACTGACTTTTATCCCTCTGCTTTTGAAATAAACTGATTTTTTCATTGGTCCCTTGAATAAGTCCCGTGGGGCAGATGGCTGCTCCTCATATCAATTTTTTCAGTTTGAGCTGGCTTATAATGTCCTCAAAAACATCTTCAATTGCCTGCTCGCCATTGATTTTGATGTGCACTTCCTTATAGAAATCTGTCAGTGGCTTTGTATCTTTGTGATAAATCTCGAGCCTTTTCCTGATGGCTTCTTCTTTGTCATCTTCCCTTTGGTAGAGCCTGCCTCCACACTTATCGCACACATCCCTCTTTTTCGGCGGATTGTAGGCCGTATGGTAAACAGCGCCGCATTTGCAGGTTCTTCTCCCTGATATCCTCCTTATTGCCTCAGCATCAGAAATGTCTATTTCTATCAGGGCATCTATTTTTGCAATATCTGAAAGGGACTTGGACTGGCTCAGGTTCCTCGGAAAGCCATCCAGCAGGAAGCCATCTTTGCAGTCATCCATTGAGAGCCTGTCCCTGACTATGCCTATCACAACGCTATCAGGAACCAGTTTCCCTTCCTTTACAAACTTGTTGGCTTCGAGCCCCAGTTGGGTGGATTTTTGGATATTTTCACGGAGGATATTCCCTGTGGAGATATACGGAATGCCCATCTTCTCTACCAGCAGTTCAGCCTGGGTGCCTTTGCCACAGCCCTGTGGTCCCAAAAGAATAATCCCTGCCATCTTTGCACCTCAAAAAATGCACTAGCCAAAATAACCCAGTTTTTCCTCTATTTGTGACTCTTTGTTCCATCCAATCTTGACATTCTCAAAATATTTCAATACCTGTGTCCTCAGTATTTTCCATCTGTCTCCAAAATCGCGTATAAACTCTGCATTGAGCTCATCATTCCCCTGGATTTCCAGGATAAGGGATGAAGAATGCAAAGACATTAGCTCCTTGTAAATGAGATAAACCTTTTTCTTGTCCTCTTCATTAAATATGCCAACCTCATACAGGTTTTGAAGGTTGGTGTCGGGCTGAAGCCAGGACTCCAGGACTTTTGCTATCCATTCTATTTTCTCGTGCATTTTTCTCCTGACTTCCCTCAGGGTTAAGCGTTCCGGCTCTATCATGTCAATGTCAAAATTCTGCTGCAGAAAACTGTAATCTGGCAACCTGTACTTCTTTTCCAGCAGAGCATATGTCTTTTTTGGGTCTGTTTTGTCGGGCATGATTTACAGGTTGCAATACCTGTTTAAAAAGTCTTTCCTTGCAGGTCGTTGCCTGGCATGTGCACCTATACTCCCATTCCTTTTAAGAAATATCCCACAAAATAGGCAACAGATGCAGCCAGCCCTCCGACAATTAGCATTTCAATTCCGCTCCTGAACCAATTTCGCTTTGTTACCATGACTTTGGCGCTTCCGACCAAAAATAAAATTAATCCCGTCAGGAACACCGAAATGCCGAAAACATTTGGCATCAGGCCAGGAAAGAATTTGGCCATCACAAATGACAATATTGGCACAAACCCTGCCAGTATGAATGCCGAGAAGGTGGCAAGTGCGCTTTGCCATGGCCGCTTTTCCGTAGGCGAAAAGTGCAGCTCTTCCATCATCATTGTGTCAACCCAGATTTTCTTGTCGGAAGTGATAATACCCACTGCCTTGTCAAGGTCTTTGCCTTTAAACCCCTTCTTTTTGTATATCTGCCTTATTTCCTCGCGTTCTCCATCCGGCACATGCTCAATTTCCCATTCTTCCCTTTTTCTTTCCTCATTTTGGAATTCAAGCTCGGCCTTGGTCGAAAGGTAATTGCCGGTTGCCATTGAAAATCCGTCAGCAAGCAGGTTGGCAAAACCCATGATGATGACGATCCCTGGATTCAGGGCAGCGCCCTGGACCGCGGATACAATGGCAAATGTTGTTACAGTGCCATCCAGGCCGCCATAAACAAAATCACCTATATATTTGCCGCCAAAGCTTTTTCCATGAAGGCTTTTCTCGATTACCCCTTTTTCATGGGCCTTTTTGCTGGCATCAATATCCTTCTTGTCATACGCTGCCAATGCCCTTTCAAGCCTGTCATTAATCATGCTTTTGAGTATTTGCTTGTGATATATATTAATTGTCATTTAGTCCATAAACCAAGTGGCCAGCGAGGGGGTTCCAGATCGCGCGGGTATCCCTTCGTATCAAGTTATTGTTTTAATCATAAGGCAAAATAATAAATAGCTTACCGCCAGCCAATAATTGCGAGGTGAAATTATGGATAAGAATGCAAAGAAGCCAGCTTCCAAGAAAAAAAGCATGAAGGAAAAGGGCAGCAAGGAATCGTGCTCATGCTGCTGCTGTGAATAAGCAGGCATTATATCCTCTTGAATAGGCTTTGAAATTCATTTTCATGAAACCAATCTAAATTTTATTGACAATATTCCTTGGATTTCTATAAGCATTTAAGCCTCCGGAGGGAGTTGCACCCTCGACCTCCTGCTTACAAGGCAAGCGCAATAGCTACTATGCTACGGAGGCAATTTTTTTGGCAAAAAATTGCTGAAAAATCAGGGAAAGTCCAAATCCAAGCCATTAATCCGTGTCTGAGAGAAGGATGGCGCTTTATAAAACTTTTGAGCCGCAAGCCGGGTTGAACATTCCCTATTCAATCTGAGTCTTCAACCCTCTTGGCGCAAAATAAGGCTTTGTGTGCGCAATGGGCCTCTTGATTTCCAGGAATTCCTTGACCAGATTCTGCAGTTCGTATGCATCCATTAGCAAATGATGCCTGTGTTTTTCCAGGTCTTTCCATATAAATCGTTTCCAGAATGTTGTCAGGAAATGCCTTAGCAGCGGATGATTGCGCCACTTGTTCTCATAGTCCACTTCCAGAATCGCCTGGCAGGAAACCCAGAATTCGCCCTTTTCCATTTTGAATTTCCTGTTGTCCTGCACCACTTCCACAGTAGTCAGGCCAAGGCCGTGCAAATCCACATTCAACAGCAGCCTGTAGAACTTGTTGTGCTGGGGCGCATGCTTGAATCTCCACTTGACCCACACTTCCTTGCCATGCTCCTGCCCCCTTGCCTCATAATACATTATTTCAGGAAAATCAGGGTCCTTGTCGCTTTCAACATACTGCTTCTCGATGAACCATTCATGGAGCATCAAATACAGGTGCTTCAGGCTAAATGGCCTTTCCTGTAGCTTGACTTCATACTGCGCTACAGTTATTCCCAATGGTATTGGCTTAGCCATTCATATCCCAACCAATATTATTACCAACAGTATATTAAATTTTCTGTAGGCCATGGTTCCAAGCCAAAATGATAAACTTATTAATCCACACACTTTTCTAAAAGCCATGCAAATTGGACTGGTGGGCAAGCCCAGCGCAGGGAAGAGCACTTTTTTCAAGGCTGCGACTTTGGCAGAGGCAGCCATTGCCAATTATCCGTTTACGACCATCAAGCCTAACACAGGAATTGGCTATGTCCGCGTGGAATGCGTTGACAAGGAATTTAATGTGCAATGCAATCCCAGGGAAGGGTTTTGCACGAATCATATGCGTTTCGTGCCTGTCCAGATTATAGATGTAGCAGGCCTTGTTCCTGATGCCCATCTTGGCAAGGGCAGGGGCAACCAGTTTTTGGATGACTTAAGGCAGGCAGATGTTCTTATACATATCATTGACACTTCAGGAAGCCTTAATGCGCACGGCGAGCCTGTTGAGACAGGCAGCCATAACCCGGCGGATGATGTCAGGTTTCTTGAAACAGAAATTGACATGTGGTACTATGGCATACTTGAGCGCGGCTGGGAAAAGTTTGCCAGGAAAATCCAGCAGGAGCACCAGCAAATACACAAGGCCATAGCAAAGCAGCTTTCTGGCCTTGGCGTGACTGAGGAAATGGCCGACAGGCTCATTGAAGACCATAAGCTCAACAGGGAAACCCCTTCTTCATGGCAGCCAATGGAACTCAAGGGTCTTGCAACCGCTTTCAGAAAATTGACCAAGCCAATGATAATTGCATGCAATAAGATGGACGTTTCAGTATCCCAGAAAAACTTTGAAATGCTGCAGAAGGAATTTCCTGATTACACGTTTGTGCCGTGCAGCGCAGAAAGCGAGCTTGCACTTCGGGAGGCTGCAAAACATGACCTGATTTCATATGTCCCCGGGTCAGCAGGCTTTGCTGTCAAAGAATCAGTGCCCCTCAGTGACGCACAGAAAAAAGCCCTGGATTTTATCAAGGGCTATATGGCCAATCACAATGGCACAGGGGTGCAGCAGATACTTGATTCCGCTATTTTTGATTTGCTCCGCTATTGCGCCATTTTTCCCGGAGGCGTGGGCAAGCTCCAGGACCAGCACGGGAATTTTATCCCAGATTGTTTTCTCATGCCAGCCAATTCAACAGCCCTTGACTTTGCCTTCCGGCTTCATACCGACATAGGCAAGCATTTTATACGGGCTGTCGATGTAAAGCGGAAGCAAACAGTTGGAAAAGATTACCTGCTCAAGCACAGGGATGTGATTGAGATAATCACTGGCCGCTAAAGGCTTGGCACAGCCAGCCATAGTGCTTTCGCCGCTGTCGATTACTCCCAGGCAGCCCATTAGCAAGACCCCAACGAGCACTATAGAAAACTATTTATTCCCGGAATGAATTTTGACATCAAGGATGCACAGTGCATCTGAAATTTTCCTTGGCGGATATTCAATAGTAAATTAAAATGAGGTGAAAATTTGGTGTTTGAGCAATTTATAAAGCTGCGATTCATAGAAAAGAAGCCAAATTACGCCTTCCTTCTTGGGTTCTTGTATTCTTTGATTGGCCTGATAAGCGCAAAAATGATTTTTCCCACCAGTGTTGGAATAATGTCCATCGCTTTTACCTCAATCCTGCTCATCCCCTCCCTAAACCAGCTCCTGGCCATAGAAGAGAACCAGGAGGTCAGGGAGAAGAAATTTTCCCTGAGACTATTATTCAAGGACCATAAGGATATCTTTGAAATTTACATATTCATGTTCTTTGGGATATTTTCAACATATCTTTTCTTTTCATTTGTATTCCCTGATGTGGTCACCTTGTCCTATTTTTCACCGCAGCTGAAAGTTGCAGGAATAACTGGTGCAGCAGCCTCGGCAGAGCATGCCTTTTTCTGGAAAATACTCAGAAACAATCTTCTTGTTTTAGTTGTGTCATTTTTCCTGTCGCTTGTTTATGGCGCCGGCTCCATCCTGTTCATTAACTGGAACGCATCTGTATGGGGAGCGGTGTTTGGCTTCATGTCCAGGCAGTCAATCCAGGCCAATGACCTTTTTTATGGATTTACGCACATTCTCCTTCCCTCATTCCCGCACATGTTCACAGAAGCCTTGAGTTATTTTGCAGCCGCTATCGTCGGTGGAATCCTGTCAAAAGCCATGATTCGTGAAAAGCTTTTTTCCAAAAGGTTTCACCATGTCCTGACAGATTCACTTATTGTCATGGTGCTGGCGGCAGTCCTGATTTTTGTTGCTGCCTACATAGAAACTTTTGTTGTCTAGGCTTTTTTCACCTTAAAATGCGGTTTCCACTGCAAGTTCTGAATTAACCTTTTCATTTTATATATGAAAATAATTTAAAAATCTTACAGAATATTAAACCAGTATACAAAATCGTAACATTTATATATTAGTATATCTATTCATATTAAACCGCATCAGGAAAGGGTGTGCTTGCTCTAGGCCAACTTATCCGGTAGGAGAGGAAAAGCCGGAGTATGGCACTCTTCAAAGACACGAGGTGATTATAGTGGATTTTTTGGTGAAAGAGGCACTAAAGAGCCTGCCTAATGATAAGGTGGCTCAAGAAAACAGTATTGGACAAGCAACTATCAGAGTGATTGGCTGCGGGGGCGCAGGCAACAACATGGTAAGCTGGCTCTACAAGAAAGGCGTCAAGGGAGCCGAAATCATAGCAATAAACACAGACAAACAGCATCTGGATATTTCTGAGGCAGACAAAAAATTCCTCATTGGGCGCAATGTTACAAGAGGATTGGGCTGTGGCGGATTCCCTGAAAAAGGGCAAAAATCAGCTGAAGAGACATTGAATGAAATCAGGGAGGTCCTGAACAAATCTGATATCGTCTTCGTATGCGCAGGCATGGGAGGCGGAACAGGAACAGGCTCAGCTCCCGTAGTTGCAAAGGTTGCCAGGGAAACAGGCTCAATCGTCATTGGCACAGTGACAATGCCGTTCAAAATTGAAAGGGCAAGAATAGACAAGGCTGAATTTGGATTGCAGCAGCTGAGGCAATTCTCAGATACCGTGGTTGTTGTTGACAACAACAGGCTCGTCAAGATTGCAGGCAACCTGCCAGTAGGCCAGGCCTTTGCAATTGCCAATGAGCTCATTGCCACAATGATCCGCGGCATTGTCGAGACAATTTCAGTCCCAAGCCTAGTCAACCTTGATTATGCAGATGTAAGGGCAATAATGACAAACGGCGGCGTGTCCACCATTGGCATTGGCTCATCTGACACCAAGAACAGGGTGGATGAGGCAGTCAAGGGCGCTTTGTCCAACCCATTGCTTGATGTTTCATATGAAGGTGCAACAGGCGCGCTAATCCACATTGAAGGCGGCCCGGACATGACACTGGATGAAGTCAACAGGATCGGAGAAATCGTCACCGAAAACCTCGATGAGGATGCAAACGTCATCTGGGGAGCCAGGGTAAGCGATGATATGCAGGGCAAGCTGACCATCATGACAATTGTCACAGGAGTTAAATCCCCCTGGATACTTGGCAAGGATGATGGACGAAGGAAGCAGAAGCAGCAGGCAGCTGCCGCTTCATACGACGATGAACTGCAGATCGAAATCCTGTAGAAAAAACTGTGAGTTAATTTAACACAGCCCGGGGCCGAACTGGCCCTCCAAGGCTGCCCAAAGGTGAGGCAAATGGATAGAGATGATGAAATTGTGAAGCGGATGGTCACGGAAATGGCCGAGACCAGCGAACCATTGATTTCAAGGAACAAAAAGCTGAGTGAGGATTTCAACACTTTCAAGAAGCTAGTTCCGGTTCTCTTGGAAAAGGGAGTTGACAATGTCAACCTCTCAATGTTCAATGAGACAACCAGGAAAAAAGTGCTTGATGCCCTGGGTGAAGAATACCTGCGAAAAGGGGAATTGAATAACGCCATCAAGGTTTTCATCTTGTCTTCGAACAAGAAAAGGCTTTCAGCCATTGGCCAGGATTATGAAAGGCTTGGCCAGGTCGGGAATGCCATTGATGTCTACAGGCTTTCTGACGATACACCCAGCCTGCAGAGACTAGGCGACAGGTGCCTGGAGGATGGGCACATCCTTGATGCAATCAAGGCCTTTCGCATACTTAACGCAGTTGACAAGCTCAGGTCAGTTGGAGACGACTGCCTAGCCAAGGCCAAATGGGATTATGCCATCGAGGTTTTCACAGCCATCAATGACGCTGCAAAGCTCGTTGAGGTCGGCGACAGGTGCCTGGATGACAGGCAAATTGTCTATGCGGCAAAAGCTTATGAGCTTGCATCTGACAAGGACAAGCTGTCAATGCTCGGCGACACATGCCTGAGGGAAAGCCTTTTTGTCACAGCCTTGCGATGCTACACGCTGGCAGGCAATGACATGATGGTGCAATTCATCAAGGAGAACTTTTCGAACAAGCTGGCCGGAATCTAATCCGGTTTATTTTTTATTTTATAATTTTCTGATTCTTGTTGCTAAGCCCGCAGAGGCCACCAAATCATTTTTCAGCGCTTTATCGGTCCTCGCAATAAGGCTGTTATATTGTTTCAGGTTGTCCAGCAGCCTGGTCAGTGTCAGCTTCTCTTCTTTTGTCAGCTCAGGAGTGCCACTTGCCACTTCATCCGACGCTATAATTCCCTGTTCCTTGAGCAGGTATTTTATTACCGGAATGGCTTTTTCACGATTAGGGCCCATCATCTCGTAAGCACTATGAATAAATGCCCGGTGCATGGGGTCTATGCCTGCCCTGTCGGCTTCCATAATATGCCTGACATAATTATTCACAACATCAAATGCAACAGGAGCAAATCCTGACACTGCTCCCTGCACCAGCTGGCCATTTTCAAGATGAGGGCTGGCAAAGTTCTCGCCCCCTGCATAAATCCTGATTTTACCCTCTGAAGCCTTTGACAGCCTTTTCATCTGGTCATAGTTGTTTGAAACCTTTATGCCGACAATGCGATTGTTTTTGTCAGCATCCAGCATCATTTTGAGAGTGTCAGCATCCAGGCTTTCACCACGTGTTATGGCCGGATTATCATAAAGGATTATGTCCAATGGAGAATCATTAATGTCACCAAAAGACCCTTCCAGAATACCCCGTTTGCTGTAATTCCCCCGCTGCAATAATCCACCATTGCTTCTATGCTTCAGTGGAACAACAACACCAGCCGTAGCTCCCATCCTCGTATATTTGTCAGCCAAATATCCTAATTTTCTATCATCCATGAAATTTTGAGTGGTCAGTATGACCCATAAAGGCTTGTCACTTCCGCCTCTTGTTTTCAGCTCGCTCATCCCTTCGACAATGCCCCGCATTGCCTCGTCCAAATCAGCATTGCCGAGCCTCCATTTTTCACCTGTGGAGGAATGTGCCATGTAGCCGGCTGCATGGGGGTTGCTTGTGACAATCTTTGCAATGCTTTCCCTGTCAGCTCTCCCATCTTGCATTGCAGTGGGGACAGGTATGATTATGCCAGATGGCGTATTCATCTCTCTTGATATGTAATCTGTTGAAGTCATGGGATCTAGCCATATATGCTTATTTTTAAACCTTTGCATTGTTGTCATTATCAAGTAGTATCTCATGGAATATATCAATAAAAATAAATAATACCAAAGCCATGGCAAAACCATGCACCCGCAAGTTAGGACTGACTTGATATCAACTCTATCCAAAGTGGTCAAAATCCTGGAGGCAAAGGATGAGACAGATTATTCTGAGCTTAAGGCACTGAGCAATACAACAATCCACAATGCCTCAATCTTCCAGGACCCTGATTCAATATCAGTTGCAGTAATAGTATACTCAATTTCCAAAATCTATGAGCGCACAGGGGAATTGCATCCAAGCCTCCATGCGCATATAAGCCAAATGCTCCATTTCCTCATGGCCAATCATGAGCAGAATTTCCATAAGGCTGTCCGGAACATGATGCTGCATATTGCACGCATGGATCTGAAAGTCGGGAAATATATAGAGCAAGTGGTGCAGCAGGCCCGAATCAAGAAAGGCAGCCGGCTCTATGAGCATGGGATATCAATTGCCAAGTCTGCTGACCTGCTCGGCGTTTCCCAGTGGCAGCTGCTGGATTATATTGGGAAGACAACAATGACAGACGTCCCATTGCGCGTCGAGGATGTAAAACGCAGACTTGAATACACCCGGAGCCTGTTCAAATGAAAAGCCTTGTTTTCGATGCAGGGCCAATCATAAGCCTGGCCATGAATAACCTCCTTTCCATACTTGAACAACTTAAAAGGCGGTTCAATGGTGAATTCTATCTGCCAACAGGCGTGAAAAGCGAAGTTATCGACAGGCCTTTGGCCAGCAAAGTTTTCAAGTTTGAGGCATTGCAGGTCCAGTCCCTTGTCCACAATGGCACTTTCAAGCTAATCTACAACAATGAAATCAACAGCCTTACAAACCATCTGCTTTCCCTGACCAACAACAGCTTCGAAGCATATGGTAATCCAATAAGGATAATCCAATACGGCGAAATGCAGGCATTGGCAAGCGCAATTTTTATGGAATCCGAGGCTGTTGTAGTGGACGAAAGAATGACCCGCATCCTCATAGAAAATCCCAGGGTTGCGGCTGAGATACTGAAAAACAGGCTTCATGCCCCCATCAAGGCAATCCAGCGCAATATCGATGAGTTTATCCATCATACAAGAAAAATCAGGGTCATAAGGAGCGTTGAGCTTGTAACCGTGGCCTTTGAGATGGGCCTGCTTGACAATTACCTGCCGCAGATGGAGGATGCGGAAAGGCAGCTTCTTGACAGTGTTTTATGGGCCGTGAAGCTGAAAGGCTGTTCAGTCTCCCAGGCAGAAATAGAACGAATACTCAAGCTTGAAAAAGTTTAATCCTTCTTCTTACCGCAATTTATTTATAACACTGAAATGCATAAACAGATACTCATGGTTTCGAAAAATCCCCCTGTACCTCAGCCTTCTGCACAAGAATCCTTGCAGGCTGCATGGGATGATGCAAAAGAATGGATAAACAGGGATTTGGCATATGTGTGGAAAGACGAGGTGAAACAGGACTATAAAAAAATTGAATCAGCAACATCAAGAATTGCTTTTATTTTCAGAAGACTGAAAGCACACCATCTTGTCAACAGGCAGGAATACACTAAAGAATTGCATGATTTGAAAAAACTTCTCAGCGAATTGAACAACATTGAGCCAAAGCAAAAATGGGTCGATAAAATTGATGCGGATATCATGCAAATCATTGACGATCTTGAGCTTGGCTTATCGAGGAGAAAATTTCTGAGAACAGCAGGGCGGGCCGCAGCAGGATTTGCATTGTCCAGCCTGATACCAAACTCTTTGAAAGCATTTGCCAAAAAAGCAGCAGCCAAGACAGGCTCAACATCAATGAAGGCCTCTGGGGAACTTAGCGTGGTAGATTCATATAGCCGATGGAATAACAAAAGGCCATACAGGCCTGATACAAAGTACATAATCCTCCACACCACCGAAGGTGGAGGAAGGGGAAGCCTTGAAAGCCTAAAAAAGCATGGCGCTGCAAACTATATGGTAGATACGGACGGGAAAGTATGCCGGATAATCCATTCAGGCAAGGTTTCCAACCACGCTGGAAGGAGCATGTGGGGGGGCCTTACAAATTTGAACTATCATTCAATTGGAATTGAGGTAGTTGGCTACTATGACCGGCCTATAAACTTACAGCAAATCAATTCATTAAGATTGCTTCTTTACCAGCTCCAAATAAGATACAAGATAAACGATTACAACGTGCTGACACATTCCATGGTTGCATATGGCTCTCCAAACAGGTGGCACCCCAAACCGCACAGGGGGAGAAAGAAATGTGGATTATTATTTGCAGATCACCGGCTTAGGAAATTGCTTGGCCTTGATGACAGGCCAAAAAAGGACCCGGATGTCCCGAATAGGCTGGTAATTGGCGATCCAGTCTTGGCGCAGGCTCTCTATGGAACAGGGCAGGATTTTGATAGGGCTGTTGGTGTTTATACTGCCCCTGGCTCTAATATTATCAGCAGCAGCAACAAAGCTTGGGACATTGCCCGGGCAATGTTTGATGACCCATCTACTCTTTATATTTTTTCTGATGGCAGGCAAGCCAGGGGGCATGAGATAGCAGACTGGAGCAACATACCTTCTGGAACAATGGTTAAGCTAAATCAGCCTATTTCTGGTGAAGAAATAGCTGCTTCCGAAGAATCATTTGAAGGTTTCAAGGTTCTTGGCGTGCATGGAAAAACACCATTTGAAATCGCCGGCTCACTGGCAGAGACTGACAGAACAATCTATTTGCTTGAGAATGGCTGGATAAGGACTGGATTGGACATCAAAAAACAAGGCAGGGATTTGCGGGATGCAAAAATAAATTTCAGCACTCTCGCAGCCGGAACCAGGATGCTTGTGGGCTACATTTATGGGGGGAGGATTTTGAGCGGCGGCAAATCAGCCGGGGGCATAGCGGGCTCCAAATGGAATGACCCTTCCACATACTACATCCTGCCATATGACTGGAAAAAGAAGGCTCCTGCAAAAATATTTACAGGCGATGACATTGGCAACAGGGAATCCAGCATACCCAACGGAATCATTGTGGTGTTTAAGGAATAGGCTGTACCAACATTTAAATAACATTTTTCATTCTAAGGAAATATGGGGCAGATTAAGTGGCTGGGCCATGCCGGGTTTGAAATCATTGGCGAAAAAAGGATATTCCTTGACCCATTCCAAATTCAGACTTCTGACACGGCTGACATCATCCTTATTAGCCACAGCCATTATGACCACCTGAGCAAGGAAGATATCAAGAAGATTGCCACACCATCAACAACAATTGCAGTCACGCCTGATTCGCAAAGCAGCCTCAGGGACTTTCCCGGCAAGGTTGTGCTTGTTGAGCCTAACAACACCTATGATATCGGAGGCGTGAAAATCCACACAGTCCCTTCATATAATGTCAACAAGCATTTCCATCCACAGGCAAATGACTGGGTAGGCTACATCATTGAAACAGAGGGGAAAAGGATTTACCATGCAGGCGACACTGATCTGATTCCGGAAATGGGCAGCATGCCCAGATTTAATATTGATGTCGCAATGCTTCCTTGCTCCGGAACCTATGTAATGACGGCAAGCGAATGTGCAAGGGCTGCCGAATCAATCAGGCCCAAGCTGGTTGTCCCAATGCATTGGGGCAGCATTGTCGGGACAATCAAGGATGCAGAGATGGTAAGGGACCTTCTTTCGGGCAAAATAGCAGTTCAGATTCCTGAGAAATAGCTTAAATAAACAATCATCTTTAAATAATCTTCAGTTTCTCTTTCTTCCATGATGCGCACGCACACCTGCGGGGAATTGAAAGCAAATGACGCTGGCGAAAAGGTGACTCTTTGCGGCTGGGTAGACACAGTGAGGGTGCAGGGCAAAATTGGATTTCTGCTTTTGAGGGACAGGCACGGGATAACGCAATTCTTCCTGAATCCATCATTGGCCAAAGAGTTCGGGACAATAAGCAAAGAGTCTGTGCTCTTGGTCGAAGGAACTGTGAATAAAAGGCCTGAAAATCAGGTCAAGAAAGAAATGCCAACGGGCGAAATTGAGGTTGTAGCTGAAAAAATCCAGCTAATCAGCAGAGCTGAAACACCGCTTCCAATTGAAGTTGCCGAGGATACCACAACAGTCATTGACAAAAGGCTTGATTACAGGTTTCTTGACCTGAGGAGGAAAAGGATTGAGGCAATTTTCAAAATCAGGAGCAGGCTCCTTGGCGCAACAACTGAATTTTTCATAAAGGAAGGCTTTATCAACATAAACACGCCAAAGCTGACACAGAGCGGAGTTGAATCAGGCGCAGAGGAATTCAAGATTGACTATTTCGGCAGGAAGGCATCATTGGCGCAGTCGCCGCAAATCTACAAGCAGATGTTCGTAATTTCAGGCCTGGAAAAGGTTTTTGAAATCGGCACGATTTTCCGGGCGGAAAAATCCCACACGACAAGGCACCTTACCGAGTTTGTGGGGATTGATTTTGAGATGGGATTCATCAAGGATGAGCATGACGTGATGGACGTCATAGAGCGCTACCTTAAGCATGCCACAAAGGCAGTTTCCCATGATTGCCACAATGAGCTCCAGATTCTCGGTGCGCAGGTCCAGGTGCCTAATGAAATTCCAAGGCTGGATATTTCAGAAATCAGGAAACTGCTGAAGGAGAGAGGCAAGGCGGTTCCTGAAGATGACGACCTTGATGCTGAGGCTGAAAAACTGCTGGGTGAAATTGTGAGGGAAAAATTCGGCTCCGAATTTGTCTTTGCATTGAACTATCCCTGGGCCAAAAGGCCATTCTATCATATGAGGCCAGATGGAAATCAAAAAGGGACGCGCTCATTTGACTTAATCTATCGCGGTGTTGAAATTGGAACAGGCGCGCAAAGGGAGCATCGCCTGGACATCCTCGAAAAGCAGGCAGCTGAAAAAGGCATTGACATGGCAAAACTGCAATTTTACAGGGATATTTTCAGGTTCGGGGCAATCCCGCATGGCGGAGTCGGGCTTGGAGTTGACAGGATAGTGGAGCAAATGCTCAATTTGGGAAACATAAGGGAAGCCATACTTTTGCCACGCGACCCTGATAGGCTTACACCTTAGGCTAACATGAATAATGTCACCAAGCAAATAAAGGAACTTCTTGAGTCAATGAATTTTAATTACAAGCTTTTGGAGCATGAGCCAACTCCAACCTCACAAATAGCTGCAAAGGTCAGGGGCACCAGTGAAAGCCAGGGCGCAAAAGCCATTGTCCTGAGAAGCAGAGGAAAATTCCTAATATGTGTTCTCCCAGGGAATCGCAAAATCGACCTTGCCAAAATGAGAGCAGTCATAGGCGAGAAAAGCCTTTCAATGGCAACTCCTGATGAAGTTCTTAAGGCAACTGGATGCGTTGTTGGTGGAGTTCCGCCTTTTGGCAATCTTTTCTCAATTCCGGTTTATCTCGACAAAAGCATGCTGAAAAATGATGAGATTGCTTTTAACGCAGGTGTGCAGACTGCATCAATAGTTATGAAATCAGAGGATTATGTCAAGGCTGTAAAGCCAATTATTGAAGAATTTTCAATGACTATGTCATGATAAAGTAAAATTTACCTTAATCTCGTGCCGCAGTTATGGCAGAAATTTTGTTGCGCGTGGATTTTTGCATTGCATCTCTGGCATGTTGCATACGCATGCTGATGATGTGCCTGAGGCTGCCTGCCTTGTAACACCTGCTTGAATGTCGGGTTTGCTCCTGCATGATGCACAGCCTGTTGTTGCATCATTGCGGCAGCTGAAGCATTTCCATGAGTTGCAGGCTTTGCCCTGGCCCCCTCTTTGTCGTCAAACAGCCTTACTATGCCGTAAACCAAAAAGCCAATGCCAACAATCAGGAACATTACCCTTGTCCCTCGCTCAAAAGAAATAAAGCTCATCAATATGACAAATGCGCCAACTCCCAAAATCACCATCGGTGGAATTTTCGTGTAATTCACCTCTTCCTAAAACTCATGCAGTATAACCATTGTCCTTGTCTTGTCAATGCCGTCAATATTCCTCAGTTTGTTGACAACAAAATCATTCAAGCTGTTGATATCATCCAGGTCTATTTTGAGTATTATGTCAGTTTCGCCGGCCACAATTGCCACTTCCGAAACGCCATCAATTTGTCGTATTTTCCTTGCAATTTCCTCCTGTGAGAATCTTTTGATGTGCTGCTGCGGGTAGTTTACGCTTACCAATATGTATGCAGATATCATCTTTCCTATTTTTCTTTTGTCGATCTGCACAGAATATTGCTTTATTATTTTTTCCTCTTCCAGCTTTTTTATCCTGTTATGGACTGTGGTTATTGGTATTCTTGTACGCTTTGATATTTGCTGGCTTGTCAGCTTGCTGTTTTCCTGGATTAAGCCTAGTATTTCCAAATCCTTGACATCAAGTTTTCTCATAATATGGAAAAATTTTCCATTATTTATATAATTTATGGTTATTTTAGTAATAAATTCCAACAATTATGAAATAAATTTAAATAGGTGTTTTAGATTCCCCCATAGGATGCAAAAAGACTCGCTTGTAGAAAGAATAGAACATGACATCGGAAAGGTTGATTTGCTTAGGTATGGCCATGAAATAGACACTGTTGCTGAAAAATTCGAAGCTCTGAGAAAATTAAAGGGAAAGATACCAGATGGCATTGCTGTCCTTCAGACTTTGTTGTTATTTTACAAAAGTGGCGGGCATGGGCATTATTTCCTGCATTCAATGCCAAAGAAAAGTGGGGAGGATAGGGTTGACAAAGGCAAGCTTGCAAGGTATTTAGGCGTTAGGCAAGTTTTGTTTCCAGATGTTCATGCCTCTTTTTTTTACCCAGATTATGATATCTACCTCAACCCCCTTCCAAAAAATCTTGCTGACCTTACGCACGTCATGATGGAATCTGCTGATGAGAATCTGTTAGTGGAAATGCCAGTTACCAGAAGGCTTGGTGTGATAGTGCCTTACGGTTACCTGACTCAATTGGTGGCAGAGCATGCTGGTGAAAAATATGTCAAACTCCCAAGAAGCAATGGGCATGAAGCCCTGCTGCAGGCGCGCTTTTAATACAGACATGCGCAAAGATTAGGCAAACTTTTTATAGTCTATATTTTACTGCATAAAACAATGCAAAAAATACATTATCTCACAATCCAGGAAGCCATGCATAAGGGCCATGGCCATGTTTCAATTAGGGGCTGGGCCTGGCGCGAAAGAAAGAGCAACAAGCTAGCATTTATAGTTCTGCGCGATGGCACAAACATTATCCAATGTGTCTTTGACCGTGAAAAATTCTCAGATGAAGAATGGAAGCAGATTGATTCCCTCCTGATTGAGTCCTCGCTCGGAGTCACCGGTGAAATAAAAGAGGACAAGCGCGCACCAAGCGGTTTTGAAGTCTTGGTTGAAAAATTCCATGTGGAGCAAATAGCAGAGCCTTTTCCCATTCAAAAAGACCAATCCCCAGAATTTCTTTTGGACAACAGGCATCTCTGGATAAGGAGCAGGAAGATGCTGGCAGTAATGAAAGTCAGGAACACTGTGCTCCAGGCATTCAGGAATTTCTACCTGCATAACGGATTCCTGGAATTTTCGCCACCAATCCTGCAGCCCAACCAGTCAGAAGGAGGCTCAACCCTGTTCGAAGTGAAGTATTACAAGGAAAAAACCTATCTCGCACAGACATGGCAGCTTTACGGCGAGGCCGCAATTTTCGGCTATGAAAAATTATTCTGCATTTCGCCATGCTTCAGGGCAGAAAAGAGCAAGACCTCAAGGCACTTAAGCGAGTTTTGGATGGCCGAAATGGAGCAGGCATGGATTGGCCTGCCGCAATTGCTTGACTCAATAGAGGCGTGCATAGCATTTATTGTCAAGGAAGTCACTGAAAAAAATGCAGAGGATTTGAAATTGCTTGGGCAGGATATCGGAAAGCTGAAGAAAATAGTCCCGCCGTTCCCGAGAATCACCTACAGGGATGCTTTGAAGCTTCTCAAGGAAAAGGAAAATATGGATGTTGAATTTGGAAAGGACCTGAGAACAATAGAGGAGGACCTGATTGTCAGGCATTTTGACAAGCCGGTGCTTGTCACAAATTACCCAAAAGACATCATGGCATTCTACAAGCCGTCTGACCCGAATGATTCTGAAACAGCATTATGCGTTGATGTTCTTGCGCCTGAAGGATATGGCGAGATTGTCGGCGGAAGCCAAAGGGACCTCGACGTTGAAGAAATGGCAAAAAAGCTGGAGAGAGACGGCGAGGACCCGAAAAATTATAATTTCTACTTTGACTTGAGGAAATATGGCAGTGTTCCGCATGCAGGCTACGGCCTTGGCGTGGAAAGGGTTGTTTCATGGCTCTGCCATCTTGACAACATAAAGGATGCAATTCCCTTCCCAAGGACAATGCTGAGAAAGAGCCCATAAAATTCTATAAAATATTATTAAAAATAATTAATTCACTTATGCAGCCATCCTATAAGCTGGTCGCGGCAGGACATAACTTTTTGACACTTTGATATCCTTGTCAACATTGTATTTCAAGAATATCCTCCCTCCAACTCCTGCCAATGTTTGTGTTTGCGCTTGTGCAGGGACAGGCCACTGGGAAGTGTAATGCCAAAAAGCGCCCAGCGGGATTGGCAAATACACCAGGGATTTCAGGTATGCCTTCCAGAAATTCTGCTTAAGCGAATCAAGAGCCTCGCTGAATGCCTGTTTCGGGTCGTCCATAAATCCTCTGAAAGTGTAATTGTGCAGCAAATATCGTATTGGAAAATACATTGCATATGAAAAGGGAATCAATGCCCCAAACCCAACTGCCATCTTTGTTATCCAGTTGGGCAATAAATTAAACCCTGCATAGCCAGCAATTCCATACGGGGCCATCAAGGAGCCAAACAATGTTTCGGCAAGGAGCCCTTTGGATGTGACTGGCCGCTTGTTCTTTTTTTGCACCATCTTGTAAACAATCATATTCGCAGACATTGTAACAGGCGTGGTCATTGCGCCATAGATAAATGATGAGCCAGCGAGAGCTGACAGCCCACCTGTAAATAGGGCGGACAGGCTGACAGCCATTCCCGCGACAAGCTTTCCTTTCCAGCTGAGATTTTTCCATGCCTGCCACAGGCTTGTATTGGCTTTTGCAGCAATCCCTTCATGATTTGTTGTGTCTGCGACTTTCTCTTCAATTCCCATGGAAAAATAAAGAAGGGGCTTTATAATATGCGAATGCTACAAGAATTTTAAAGCTGCAATGTCAAATCATTTGCCGAAATATTTCAAAACTTTCTCCTTAATCTTCTTAGCTACAGATGGATTTCTCGTTATCACAATCTCTATCGGATGCTTCTCAAAGGTCATTTCAGTCAGGATGTCAATCTTGTTGAATGACAGGAATTCCTTTGAGAGGCTGTAGGCATTCTTCATGCGGCTCCTCAGCTTTTCAGGCATGAAAATCTGGATTACGCAGTCCCCGTGCACCCATGTGTCTGCCGGAAGGTTCAGGTTTACGCCAACTTTTATGTTCCCGAGGAACCTGTAGTAATTCCCAAGTATGATGTCGCCGAATGTTTTTTCCTGGCAAAGGCAGTATATCTTGCCTTTGTTCTGGTCGAAAATCCTCTTGAGCCTGTCCCTTTTGTTCTTCTGGGCAAAAGGGATCCAAAGATGAACGAACTGCATGTAGAGCTCCCTTTTTTTCTGTGTGTCAAAAAAGTCATTTTCAAGGGCATATAAAAGAAAATCCCCCAATTCCATGAGGCTGTTGACAGTAAGCTGGGTTGTCTGCAGGTCAAATCTCTTGAACCTTCCCATCTGGGAATAATTCTCCTTGAGGTTTTCAGAGAACTTGACTAGCCTGTCAATCCATTCCTTGCTTAAAATGTACTCCTTTCCGACCTTTTCAATGATCTCTTCATCTTTCAGCTCATTTATCGCGAACCTAATCCCCTGATAGCTGACTTTGAGGTTGTATTTTTTTGATATTATGTCATGCAGCTTAGTCAGGTTGAGCGGGTAATCTGTGCAGAGTATATTGAAGACTATTTCCTTTACTGACCTTTTTTTCAATCCAGGGAATATCATTGCCTGTTCCATGGGCATGAAAACAGCTTATTCATTTTTAAAGCTATGCCTTTAATTTGAAATAAGATTTTAAAGAAATTGTAGTGACGGCTTCAATGAGGAATCCTTTCTACCTTTTCCACAGGAGGGAAACTCTTTGGGCCAGCTTTAGCAACGTCTTCAAGAGATACGCCTGGGTTAGCTTCTATGAATTTTCCCCTGTCCAAAACCGCGATAATCCTATATCTATTAAAAAGGTCTTGATTTATCGACATTAATTTTCCATGCTCAAATCCCAAAATGTTAAATGGATCCTGAAAACTTTCATAATCCACAGAACGTTGTCCATTTTCCCCTACTAATGGCAGGGCAAAATATTCCGTTTTTCCATCCCTGGTTTTGTATTCTCCAACTATTTCCCAGGCAACTATTTGTCCTTTGCCCTGTTTAAAGATTCTCCCGTCAACCGCTTCCATTTTATCTAGGCCCATATCTTCAATGTGCCGTGGTCCCCCATCAGGATATCCATTTGCTAAATTATCTAAAGTTCCAATGTAAGGCTGACCATTGACAATCCTAATCACATGCCCGGTCAAGAATAATCCATCTCCAAATGCTTTCCCAAGCGTCTTATGTTTGGAAGGTGCCTGATAGTATAAGTCATACAACTCATTCATTTTATAAAATGTTTGGGCCGGAGTAGGTAAAATGCCCTCGGGAATTTCAAGCTCATTAATCATTCTTAAGCCTTTGCCAGCACCGAAACCAGAAATGTATTCTGTTATTTCCTTAGGCAAATCTGTCATTACAACTGGCTGAACCAACTTCCTGTCGCCTTGATACAACTCAACATTTGTTATTGCCATGCTGCGTATATATAAGATAGAAAATTCTTAAAGCTTTGCATTTTTGCTATATTCAAGTAGTTATAATGATTAATAAAAAAACAAAAAATTCGCCTTACCTCCAATAGTAAGGCGAGTTCTCCTGGTAAGGCAGCTTAACTGTGTTCAGCTCCTCAAGGTTGTTCGCAAGGTCATTTATCTTGATGAACTTGTTGCTGATTGTATACAGGTTGTCATCCATATACAGGCTTCTCATGACGCTTGCAGCATCCCACCAGTACCAATATTCTGATTTTGTGCTGGAATGTGTGACCTTGCCTGTTGTGTCTATACCCTCCTCTGTCACCTTGAAGACATATGCCCCGTGCCAGATGGAATTGCTGTACCTGTATTGGCTGAGCTTTGTCCTTTCAGTCACTTCAGTGATTGGCAGCACCAGGAGGTTTTTTTCCTTGCTGAACAGGAAAGCCTTATGGTCGTACAGCACTGGGCTGTCGCTTCCACTGTCACCAATTACGACTTTGTCAACAAGCTGGGGGTCATTGACATCCGTGACATCAAACAGCGCAATCTTTATTCCTGTTGTGGTCACGCCGCCAAAGTCGCCTTCCGTTGTTTCTTTGCCAACGCCGATTATATGGTTCTCATCATAGGGGTGCAGGTAGTTGCTGAAGCCAGGTATCTTCAATTCGCCAAGGACCTTTGGATTTCTTGGGTCAGACAAATCAATCACAAAGAACGGGTCAGTCTGCCTGAATGTTACCATGTACAGCTTGTTTCCAAGGAACCTGGTTGAATAAATCTGCTCATCTTCTGCAACGCCTGTCAGTTCGCCAATAGTTTTCATGCCTGAGTCAAGGACATAGACATTATTGTACTGGACTCTTTTCCTTGCCCAAACATCCACTGTTGTCGCCACTCTCAGGTATCCCTGGTTCTCATCAATTGAGAACTGATTTAAAAGTCTGCCATCCACTTCACCCTTGGCATTGTAATCAATCATTCCGTCCTGTATGCCAATCTTGTGGATTACAGTCTTCCTGTCCTCCATTGCTTTTTTGGTGTCATACTCATCCAATGCATCAAGGATAGTCTCAAAGACGTCCTGGTATTGGTCCTGGAGGTTATCATTCTGGTCAAGCTCTGTGAAAAAGACAGACAGGACTTTGCTGATTTCCTGCCATTCCTCATTCTCAGGCAGTTTTTGGTCCTTAATTGAAACTATCTGGGTCTTGAGCTCTTCTGGAAGCAAAGGCAGGATTACATCATCAAACCTTTCTTTTTCATAGGCATCTCCCCAGTATCCGCCCCATCTCCAGTAATTCTGCTTCTGGTAGGCAATGTAGATGTTGTTTTCAGAAACCATCAGGGTGTTGGCATAGCCAAGCATGAAAGTCTTGCTGTCAACGACTTTTTCATTGTCCATGTCTATTGAAGCTATGGTGTTGAACTGGTATTCACTCTCTGGATTGTCAAAATAATATATTTCCGGCTTGATTAGCTCTTGTCCCGTCACCATGGGTTCCATGAGCAAAGGCCCGTAGCTTACACCATCCTGGGTCACAATGTAAACCATGTCACCTATCATCCTGGACTGGTAATAGCTTCCGGTCATGGAGAATGATTCAGATAACTGGGGGTCAGTCCTGTCGCTGACATCATAGATATAGATATTTGTTCTCTGCCTGTATGTTGGCTGGGGCATGATGTCATACCTTGGGAAATAGAACCCTCTTTCACTGCTCTCGGTAATAACCATCAGCTTATCCCCGTTTATGAAAATCTCCCTGCCTCTTTCGTCACTATAGTCATAATCCGGATAGCCAATGTCTATCATCACAGAGTCCATGCTTGCAGCTTTGCCAGCAGATGTCTGCGTTTCAGCAGGATTTGTTCTGGCTTTCTCAGCAAGCTCAGTTGTTGACACAATCTCTGCATTCTCTGCATCATAAGCATCCACAATCACCAATTTGTTGTCAGCAATCATGTAAATGTACCTGTTGTCATTCTTTACAAAATCGCCTTCATCCACATTTTCATACTGCACATTGGTTTGTGAATAGTCCCCTGCTCCATCATCAAAGTCCATGGAGTTTGCTGTGCCTGAGGATTTCTGGGAGACGCTGTCTGCAACAGCCAATTCCATTGCGCCTTCTGCCATTGTTGCCACAGGGGCCATGCCTCCTCTTCCAATGCCATACATGTCTGCGCCGGATTGTCCGGATATGGCCCTCTGGGCCAGGAATTGCCTAAGCTCATTGACATCCTGGAATTTTATCAATCCCTGCGTCGCAAGCTTGGCCTCTCCTTCAGACAGGAGTGAAACTCCCTCTGTCAGCCCGCCGCTGGACGGGATAATATTGTCAGCGCCATTCTGGCCTCTGTCAGGCATCTCAATTTTGCATGCTGATACAACCATGGCCAGGATTGCCACTGCCGCAGCCATAAAAAAAATCTTGTTTTTGTTTTTCATCTCGCATCACCGCCTGATTTTTTGACTCAATAGCTGTTTTTTATAATTTTAAATCAATGTCAATAAGGCTTGTAAGATATTGGAGTATAAAAGCCTTGCATAGCCTTCAATCCAGGTTGAAGTCATATATAAATCATCATTAAACTTCATATATCATTTTTTTGCCATTCGCAAAAAGCATGCAACAATGGCTAAAAAATGTCAGAATTTTCCATCCAGTCTATGACCGGTGGTTATTAACATGCCAGTCAAATCTTCATGAGCCTGTTGGCGTCATCCTTTATCCTTCTCTCGAAGTCAGCCACCCTTTCCCCTTCATTCCTTTCAGCGGTTAGTGCTTTCATCAGGCCTAGAACCAGCTTCTGCTCCTCTGTGGCATTCATGCCATCAATTTTCAGCTGGCCAAGATGCTCGGCTATTACTTTGCTTTCGATTTCTTCAACTGAACCCTGGTGTATCTTTATTTCTTCAAAGCTTTCTGTTCCAAGCTTGAAGGTATTTTTCAGGACAACATAGGCTTTTTTCTGCATCATTGCTTCAACAGTTTCATTGATGTTTATGTCGCTTATCTTGCCGCCGCTGAGATTCCCGAAAAGCCTCAATGTCACAATTTTATGCTGCAAATCTTCATTGTCAGTCCTGTCACCAATCTCCTTTCTCACCTGCTCAGGCGTTTTTCCATCGCAGTCAAATTCCAAATGCAATGTCTCGAAGATTTTGATTGGGACGAACTCCATTTTCCCGTCTTCATAAATATAAAAGCCGCCATGGTGCAATTCCTCAATCTCGCTGAAGCTGTTTGGGAACAACGGCCCTGGATAAACCACCCTCCCATACTCCTTAATCTCCTTGTTGAAAACCATGTGGACGTGGCCCCCGGCATAATAGTCGAATCCCTTGGGCATGATGGAAATTGGATTGCTGTCCAGATGTTCCTGCCCTTCTTTTTTCAATTCATTCAGCGCAGTGTGGAAAACAAAAATCTTGAATCCTTTTTCCTTTTCAAGGCTCTCCCTGTCAAGGCTTTCAAAATAAGCCCTCTCCAGCATGTTTCTCCTGCCCAGGATGCCAGTTATTTTTGCCCCTGTTTTTTTATCCGTTGTCATCCTGAGCCTTAATTTCTCTCCTGCGACCTCCCCCTTTGTCACATTAACCAGCAGGTCTGCGCTTTCAAGGACATCAAGCATTGTCTTGCCAGAAGGCGAATAATCATGGCTTCCGGCAACAATATATACAGGAATTCCAATGTCCTTCAATTCCTTTAGCCTTTTTGCCACAACCTTAAGGCTGTCCAGGGGCGGAAGCGAGGTATTGAAAAGGTCCCCGGCAATTATTATGAAATCAACCTTTCGCTCAATTGCCGCATCCAAGGCCCTGCAGAAAGCTTCTGTACTCACATATCTCAGCCTCGGGTCTCTCCAGCTTCCAACATGGCAGTCAGCCATATGCGCAAATTTCATATTAATCAGCTTCATTATATATATTTTAGTAGATATTTTAAAAACTATATATATAATAATCTATTTTTTATCATACATATTATAATATAACTAATATAAGCTATAATCCAACACCGATGAACTCTTTTTTGACTTCTTTGCGCGTCCCAACCGGGCTCCTTGGCAATAGTTCCGGGCCGAACATTGGCACTGCAATTGGCGTGGCAAATTTGGTGAACGTGCTTGTAATTATTGCCTCCCCCTTGTCCAAAGAGGCGATTGTCCTGCTGTCTTCGCTCAGGTCCTGGCTGGCGCTTTCTATTATTGCCTGCCTTTCCTGGGCCATCTCAATCCCAAGTATTATTTTCGTGTTCATATTCGCAAGTATATCCCTTGGTATCATTGAAGGAAGCTGTGTTATTGCCAAAAGCCCGATTTTGAACTTTCTGCCTTCCCTGGCAATTGTTGAAAACACATTCTGCCCTTTTTCAAGCACATCCTTGCCCAGCACCCTCGGGGCTTCCTCAATCACAATTGATATGACCGGCTTGCCTCTCAGGTCGCCTGACATGTTGTAATGCCTGTATTTCCCAAGAATGCTGTGGCTGACCATGGCGCCGACCAGAAGCTCAACAGCCCCTGCAAAATTTGAGGTATCGACAATTACAACACTGCCTTTTTCCAATTCATTCGTAATGTCTGATATTGTGGTTTCTCCTGCCTGAATGTCAAATATCCCGCTGCAAACAAGCCTGTCATCCTTCATCTTTACATCCAGCATGCTAATCATCTTTCTCCTGGCAACAGTTATTGTTCCCTCTTGAAAGCCAGGGACATCAACTGGCTTGTCAAGCACAAGGCTTTCTACCCACCTTTCCCCATACTGCTTGTAATAGGCATAAAGTGCCTGGGTCTGCGGGTCTGAAAGCTCGATCACTCCTGAGAAATGCTGCGGCTTTACCGATTTAAGGTTGATTTTCAGGCTTCTGGCGCCAGATGGCGGGTTTCTTGAAGTGTAATAGATTACCTTTTCCCTGCTTGGGTGGTCTTTCATCCCAAACTTGTTCCTGCCGTAGTATTCATCATGCGGGTCGAGGACGAGCATCCCGCAAAAATCCTCTGAAATTGCATTCCAGATCATGTTTGAGATCAAAACGCTTTTTCCCCTCCCTGTTGTCCCGGCAACCAAAATGTGGTGCGAAAAAACATCATCCCCTTTTAGGTAAATGTCCACATCCAGCTTTCTTGAGCCGCTTCTGAGCTTGCCCACTGAAATTGCATTTTCTGGCCGCGTCATAAATGCCAGGTCGTCCTTTGTGACCTCCCTTACTTCTGAAAAAAAACCCGGAAGTGCTTTGCATAGCTCTGCCCTTTTCCCTTTTATGGCAAGGACAGGCTTTAGGTAGGACAATGAGTAATTCCTGAGATGCGGGTCCATAAAATCAAGGTCGGTTTCCTCTTCGAGCTTCATTCCAGATACAAGCTCAAGGGTCTGCTGGCCAAGCTGGCTGCCGAAAAGAAGGTCATAGCACTGAAACAGGACTTTGCCCTGGCCGGGGCCGCTGCTGTCAGCCACAAGCAGCTCGCCAAGCTCCATGTCATTCCCTGACTTTTGCCGGATAATGATTTTGCCTATCTCCCCGCCTATGACCTGGCCTTTTATCATGCCGCAATAATCATCTGATTGTTTTTAAAGCTTTGCCGGGGCTTAGCAGAAAAGTTTACGTTTTGCCATCAATTTTGCGAGCATCTGGAAATAAGGCAGGCAGCAGTTTTCGAAGTGCGGTCACTCGCTCTGCTCGTTCGGCACTTAAGCGATTCCAAAAATCGTTAAGTTCCAGGGAGAAAACTGCCTTCATGGATAAGTGTCTCATGCGAGCCGATGGCAAAACCTGAGCCTTCAGGCGAAGTTTTCTGCTAAGCTTTTGCCGGGAAAAATTAATATAATACCCCAGATTAGAAAGCTGCATGGCATGGGAAGATGACAAAAAAAGGGCACTGCGAAAGGCCAAAGAATTGGAGTCAAAGGACAGCAAGATTGAATCAACAGGGAAAATGAAGCAGGAAGATGCTGAATTCCAGAAAGAGGCAAGAGAGCTCAAGGACATGATTTTCAGGAAAGGCCACAAAAAATAATTATTTCTGCCAAAAATTCCTGTTTCAAAACGCAATGGATATTTTACCCAAAGAAAATCTCAAGGCTTTTTTCCTTTGGCTGAAGCTGTTTCTTGGTGACCTTTATTTCCTGTTTTGCAATCATGAGCTTCTGGAACTTCCTCTTTGCCCTGCTGTTCATGAGGCTTCCTTCTATTGCCTCTGCCAGCTTTTCAGGCCTTGCCAGGGTTGATTCAGAAAGCACATTGGCCACTTCATGCTCCATGCTCTTTTTTCCCAGGATGCGCTTGACATCCCCCTGCGTCAGCAGCATTCTTATGAATTCCTCCCTCTCCATCTGTGTAAGGAACTTGTTTGGCCCATTGAAGCCAATTATTTCCGCAGCCTTTGTTGGCTTGGACAACAGCAGGTATTTCACAAGCTGCAGGGTCCTGACAACTTCATTCCTGTAGCTTTGCTTGTTCAGGCCTGCCATGGTGTCAAAAAGAATATCCTCAAACTTGATTGTCCTTATGCCGTCCAATGCCTTAAAATCCGCCAGCCTGTTTGAGCTTCCGATCACCAGCACTTTGTCATATTCAGCCTCAATGCCAAGCGATTCCCTGATTGTGGACTTGACCTTCCGGACAACGTTCTTATCGTTGAATTTCATTTCGAATTCAGCCATGGAAACATTGTCCAGGCTGCTGATGGTGCAGGCAGTCTCTATGTGCATGACCTTGCTGACGTTTCCGCCGGTGATTTTTACTGCAAGAATGTCGATTATCCTGTTATTTTCAAGCGGTATGCTGTCAATTGTGAAGAAACCCTTCCGGCTGAGCCATTGGTTGATAATCTCTCTTTCAGGATTCATTCATACCCCCTCTGTTAACACCCTAAAGTCCACGGATATAAAAAGCTTTGCGGTAAGTTGGCTTCGCCCGAAAAGTTAGTTTGGGCATCAATTTTGCGAAGCCCGTTCCCGGAGGGATTATGCATTTTTCGGGGTTGCAGAGGAGAAAAATGCAATTCGCGAGAAGCTGCAAAGCTGAGCAGATGCCCAAACCGAGCCGGAAGGCGAGTTTTCGGGCAAAGCATGGTAAGTTTGTCGGGTCATTTGATGTCCCTGACACTCAAATCATACATGATTTCCTCTATTTTTTTGAGGTTCCACTTAACGCTGTCATACTTCTTTCGAAGCTCGCCGTTACGGAAATTGAACTTGAGCAGCTCGCCGTGCGTCATTTCGACTATTTTCCTAATGCTTTCAACCTCAGAAATGTTCTTTTTTCCGCCCTGAAGCACAGCCCTGCGCGCCATTTCGCCTGTGAAATCGCACAGTCCCATCAGGTAGTCATCAGCACTGGCTCCAATCTGTTTCTTGCTGGCAAGTTTGCCCTGTGTTGCATAGGTGTAGAATAGGTAGGCTTCAGCATACTCCTGCATGGCTGCCTTGAAGGCCCCAATGCTTTCCATTTCCGGCATGCCTTTCATGGATTTTCTCAGGACAGCTATTTGGCTGCCAGCACTGGCCAGAAATTCCCTTGCCTTAACCATATCATCCCTATGGGCACAGTAAATCGCGTATTTTGCATTGGAAAGAATGTCCCTGCTTTGCTTGATAAGCTGGTCCCTTTGCTTGTCAAACTTCTCCATCTCATCCCTCATTTGGGAAAATTCCCTTTCATTGCCACTGAGGTTTCTTGCCATGCCAGGTGTTCTTGCTGCCATAACCGCAAAGATGCAACGGTATTTTATAAAGATTCGCCATTGCCGGGCCGGGCCAAGCAATAATCATATCTTCCCTCATTTTTCTTCTCGATAATCCATTTTTCTTCATATTTGCCACAATAGAAAAATTTATATATGGATTAAGAGTAAGGTAGACTAATATGGCAGAGGAATCAGTGTTCAGATCAGTCCTAAGTTTTTTTACGGATATAGGCATTTACGACGTCATCCTGCCTTTTTTGCTGGTATTTACCATCGTTTTTGCCATACTCGAAAAGACCAAGGTGCTTGGCACCGAAGAAATCGAAGGCAAAAAATATACAAAGAAAAACCTGAACTCAATGGTTGCATTTGTCATGGCATTCCTTGTTGTGGCATCTGCACAACTGGTAAGGATAATCAACGAGACAATGGCCAATATTGTGCTGTTGCTCCTGATTTCAGTTTCGTTCCTGCTCCTAATAGGATCCTTTTACAGGGAGGATGAGCATGTTGCTCTCTTCGGCGGGTGGAGGACCGCTTTTACCTGGGGGATGCTGGTTGCATTGTTGCTTATTTTTGCCGCGGCAATCAGGATTGACACATCCTCAGGAGAACAAAGGCTGCTGGTCTGGCTTTGGAGCTCAGTGGTCAACTTCTGGGATACTAGGTGGATGGCAGCAATAATATTGTTGATTATTGTTGTGATATTTATGTATTTTATAGTGAACGAAGGAAGGCCGACAAAATCGGCACACGAAAAGAAAGGTGGTGATTAAACATGGCAAATGGAGCTTTGCAGGACTTTATCAGGTGGCTGGACGATGTTGGCGTAAGAGACGTCATGCTTCCATTCCTACTGATCTTCACAATATTCTTCGCAATCCTGCAGAAGACAAAAGTATTGGGTGAAGGAAAAAAGAACATGAACCTGGCTGTGGCGCTGGTAATCGCGCTGATTGTGGTAATCCCACATGTCACAAACGATTACCCGTCCGAAGATGTTGATCCGGTGGCCATTATGAATAAGGCCCTGCCAAATGTATCCATCGTGTTGATTGCGGTGCTGATGCTGTTGGTGTTGGTGGGCATGTTCGGCGGCGAATACAAGCTGTTTGGAGTTGCCTTATCCGGCTGGATAACTTTCCTGTCCGTGGCAGTGATACTGTTCATCTTCGGGGCAGCTGCTAACTGGTGGGGAGGCTGGGACTGGATTGAAGTTAATTTTGGAGACGACGCCCTGTCAATGGCAATAATATTGATTATATTTGGCCTACTGGTCGCATTCATCACCAGCGAGCCAAAGGAGAGTCATGGACCGAGCGAATTCAGGCAGGACCTCAAGAATATTTACAGCGGAGGCGGTGGAGGCAGCCAAGGTGGCGGCGGTCACCATTAATTTTTTTTATTTTTATTTTAAATCCGCTCTAAGGGGCTCGGAAGTGTAAACAATGGCAACTATTCTTGATACCGGGCTATTGAACAAGTTCTCATTCCTCTTCTCTATGTTGCTTATCATTGTCCTTGTGTACGGGATTCTTGAATACATCAATCTCTTCAAGGACAGGCAGGGGCTGCACATCCTGGTGGCGTTCCTGATTGGAATTACTCTGCTGCTTGTGCCATCTGTGAATACTGTAATTTCAACCATTACCCCTTGGTTTGTCCTGATGTTTATTTTCATCCTTCTCATGGTTATAGCATATAAGATGTTAGGGGCAACTGACTCTGATATCAAGGATGCCATGATCCATAACAAGTCCATTGTCTATTGGATTATGATTTTTAGCGTGATTATCCTTCTTGGCGGCCTGGGAACTGTGTTTTTCAGCGGTGGCGAGCACAATGTAGGCGTCACTGTCAATGGGACCCAGGCAAATGTGGATGGGGATGTGGGAGAAACCGGAACAAGCGCATTATTCGCAACAATATTCCATCCAAAGGTGCTTGGCCTCATCTTCCTTATGCTGATTGGGGTGTTCACAATCACAACGCTGTCCAGCAAGGTCAAGCTTGACTAATCAGGCTGGCGAATTTCTCCAGGCAAATCCATATTGTTACAGCAATATTAAACAGGCAATATAAAACAGAATTTGGATCTATTACACCTATTATTCCTTATCTTGCATCTATTTGCTGGAGGATTTCATCTTAAGGTCCTTGGCGAGCCTTGACAGCTCATTGACATTTTCAGTGAAAGTTGGCAGGATCTTGGAAAATACCTTTTCCATGGCCTTTATTTCCGCACCAAGGTTAGTGAGGTTTTGGTCATATTCGCCAACCTTGCCGAGAATGCCCTTGTGCAGTGTTTCAAAGTCAGCCCGGATATCATTCATCCTCTGCTCCAATTGTGTAATCCTGGACTCAGTCTTGTCTTTCCATTCAATAATCTTGTTGACATTCTTGACAAGCTCATTCCATTTTTCTTCAATAATGGCTTCTGCAATTTCCTCAATTTTTTCATCAGGGCTCCCTGCTGGGTAATTCTGCTGATAGCTGCCTGGATGCTGGCCATAATATGGCTGGTCCATTGGCTGCCCCTGGCTTCCCATGTCCTGCGGGTCGGGATATTGCCCATAGTCCATTGGATTGCCTCCCTGCTGCATGTCAGCCTGGCCCATGGTATTGTAGGACTGGTATGGCTGGCTCGCTGGGTACCCTCCCTGCTGCTGCGGCTGGCCCATTAGGTCGTCTGGTGTTCCTGGCTGCTGGAAAGCGCCAAGCTGGTCAGGCGGCAAGTTTGTTGCAGAATCAGAGAATGGAGGCGGAGGCATGGAAGCCTCTTCCTTTTTCTTGCTTAAGCCAAAAAGAGCCATCTTTTCACCACTTTTATTTGCAATATCAATCTCTATGTTATGTTTATGATGTAAATGTACTTGAGCATATACCCATAATTAACCTGCTAATCCGAATCCCTAATGCTTCTGCCAAGGGTAGCTATTAACTGGAATGTATATAAATGTTACGCAATCATGCTCTCCTGGCCTGCCTGTGCATTTGTTGCCCTTCTATCCAAATGTCATTCAGCCATTATTCATTACAGCAGCTAAATGCGCCGCGAGTTCGTTTATCTTGACCCTTATCTGCGTTGTATCATCCCTGTTCCTGACCGTCACTGTACTGTCATTGAGTGAGTCAAAGTCAACAGTTACGCAAAATGGAATCCCAATCTCATCTGCCCTGGCATACCTCCTGCCAATGCTTCCTGACTGGTCATAAGAGCAGGAAAATTCCCGCTTCAGCTTGGAATAAACATTCCTGGTGAAGCTTGTCAATTCTTCTTTGTTGGAGACCAAGGGAAACACTGCCACCTTTGTGGATGCCAAAGCAGGATGAAGCCTGAGAACAATATTGCCCCTTTCCTTGTCATCATCATATGCATCAAATAAAAATGCAAGCATTGCCCGCTCTATCCCCTGCGAAGGCTCTGACGCCACATAGGGCACAATCTTGGACTTGGTTTCCTCGTCAAATAATGAGAGGTCCTTGCCTGAAAACTTCATATGCTGCTCCAGGTCAAATATCCCCCTGTCAGCATTCCCGTGTATTTCCTTCCAGCCAAACGGGAAATTGTATTCAATGTCAAAACATGCTGAGGCATAATGCGCCAGCTCTTCCTTGTGGTGCTCCCTGAGCCTCAGGTTCTTGGCCTTAATCCCGTAATCAGTGAAAAAACGATAGAATGATGCGACCCAGTACGCATGCCATTCAGTGGCAAATTTTCCGGTGGAAACCATCTTCTTGAATGTTGTTTTTCGCATCTCTTTTTCATCAGCCAGGAGCACATTTGCTTCCATATCCTCAATCTCCCTGAAAAAAGGGCACGTATTTTTCTTTGACGGGTTTACAAAATATTCTATCTCAAATTGCTCAAATTCCCTGCTCCTAAAAAGAAAATCCCTTGGCGAAATTTCATTTCGGAAGGCCTTGCCGGTCTGGGCAATCCCGAATGGGAGCTTTAGCCTTGCGGTTTCGACCACTATCCTCATATTCGAGAAAATGAGCTGGGCAGTTTCAGGCCTCAGGTATGAGATTGATGAGTCCGATTCAACAGGCCCGACATTTGTCCTGAGCATCAGGTTGAATTTTTTTGGCGTTGCAAGGTCTCCTTTGCACTGCGGGCACTTTACCTTGTGCTTTTCCAGCAGCCTTTCAATCTCCTCTATCCTCATGCCCTCGGTGGCCACTCCTGCAGCATCCTCGAGCAGCAGGTCTGCCCTGAACCTCATCTTGCATTTTGTGCAATCCAAAAGAAAATCAGTGAATGAGCTCACATGCCCTGAAGCCTGCCATACTTTCGGATGGCTTATTATTGCGCCATCCAGCCCGACAACATCATCCCTTTGCTGGACAAATCTTCGCCAAAGCGCTGATTTGATGTTGTTCTTGATCTCAACCCCACACGGGCCAAAATCCCAGAACCCTGAATAGCCGCCATACAGCTCTGAATTCATAAAGACAATTCCCTTCTTTTTGCAAAATACAGTCATTTCTTCAATGCTTGCCATGGAAACAAGCTAATCCGCGATGTATATTAATTTTATGTTTAGGCGGGCTCTGTAGAAAGTCTTAAATAAAAACAGCCCCTCATCAGGGCGTTAGCCCTGAGTTGGGGCAGGGCAGAGGTGCGACTCTGCCATGGAAAAGGAAAAAAGACTGGATACAAAAATTCATCGGTTGTTTGCCAAAGCAGAATCTGTAGGAACTTCAGTTCAGGCAGATCTTGGAAGTGGAGTTACGCAAACTAATTATACTATTGATGGAAAACAAGTTGAAAATCCTCTGCAAGAAGCTATGATAGATGGACAATGCGTGGTTTCTGGATATGAATAGCTCTAAAATATAATCCTTGAATTAGAATTGTTTTATTTCTGAGTAAATTTCTCTTTCAAATAGAAAGATAATGCTTTCTTTAGGGGTTCAGCATATTCTTTGTCTAAAAAAGTGCAACTGTATTTTTCACCATTATTTTTTTCTATTATTATCTGAGCATTTCCTTTTAAAGTCACTAACTTTATATCTGAATATAGAAAATCATTCATTGCATAAGATAAAATTTGAGTTAGACCCATTGTTTTTAGCATTTGTTCTCCTTTCTGTCTTATTTCAGATCGGTTGTAAAAGAAATTGTTTTGAACATAATCAACTTCACCAACTATTTTATTTCCTCCAGAAACAGGCACTTGAACTAGCAATAATCTATAGTTTGTTACAAATAAAGTATTTTCTGGAAAATATGTTTTTCCAGCACCTAAAGTTGCTGAACCAAATGGCTTAAAAATGTCCTTGAAACTCGCTGCAGTTTTAAGTATGCCAAAAATAGAGAATACTATTTGTTCATTTTGGTAAGACATAATTTGATGTTGAATTGTGGTTTTATCTATATCTACATATTCTTTGGATTGATTTTCCCTAAATTTTACATTTTTAATTCTTTTTAATTCTATTATTGAAAGAATTAACATTAAAATCATAAATCCACCAAAAATTAAAGGGATGAAGAAAGGAACTTTTAAGAAGAACAGAATAACAAGGAAAATGAACATAAACGGAATAAACTTTACTAATTCAAGCTTTTTTTCGATTATTAGATAATCTTGATTGACTTCATCAAAATTATTACTTTCTTTTATATTTTTAATCCAAGAGTATCTTACTAATTTCATAAAGAAATCGAAAATTTTGAATCCTAAGAATATGAATACAAAATATTTTAATGATATCTGGTTTAAAGGTATGCTTGAGGTAACAATGTTAGAAATTTCCTTATGAAAAAAAAGAAAAATTAAACCTATTGAAAAAATATGTGCAATAACACCAAAGATGGTTTTTATTAACTCATAATATTCACTTGTTATTATTAGAGTTCTATATCCTTTAGCATCATTATTGGCTGTATTTATATCATATACTGCTTTTAATTTAATAATTTTTAGATAACCAGCTATTAGAGTGATAATAATTTCTGTACCAACCAGTATCAAAATAATATTCAAAGGTATCTGAAAAAACTTTGAAAGGATAAATCCCAATACTGCCAGAAAAATAATATTCTTTATTATGATTGTGAAGCTAAGCCCTTCTTTGATTAATTCAGCTTTTTTAGTTAAATCAGCTAAACTCGAATCCTTTGAAAATGGATTTGGCACAATTGATTTAATCATTCATTTATAAATGAACATCCATATTTATAAAACTTCTTTTTTCAAATCTTTTTTGTCCCATTTTAGTCCCTAATTGTTACATTGTGCTGTGTGTTAAGAAAAGCAAGTTTCCTGCTAGGTTTTTCTGCAGATACAGATAAAATGTTATCTGGGGCTTGTAGCATTTCTGGGGAAAGTCATTACTTCCTAGGAAACAGATACCGATTAAATATTGTGCATACAGACGGAAATCCAAAAGTAGAGATTAAAAGAAAAACACACATTGACTTGCATATTAATCCAAAAGCCAGCACAGAGAAAAGAGAAGAAACGCTAAATAATTTTTACAGAAGAGAACTAAAAAAGCAACTTCCCCCTCTTGTTGAAAAATGGCAGAAGGTAACTGGTGTTCAAGTAAACGAAGTTAAAGTTAAGAAGATGAAAACTAAATGGAGAACAAGCAACCCAAAAGATAAGAGAATATGGCTTAATCTTGAATTAGCAAAAAATCCGCTTAAATTAACAGAATATGTGATCGCGCATGAGATGACGCACTTATTAGAAAAAACCCATACAGAACGATTCCACGATTTAATGGATTCATTTATGCCACAATGGGAACAATACAAGAATGAATTAAATAATTCGGTTCTTGGCCATTTTGAATGGAAAAATGCTTAAAAACATCCGAATTCTTAACAGCCGACGGTTAACATCTACAGGATGAACAATACGATGCAGTCGGTAGCTTTATAAATAATGAATAAAAAATATTTCCAGCATTTGCATTTTCAGGGATTTAATCACGATTTAATCATTAATAACCAAACTAGGGGGTGCAGATAATGCAGACAAATAAATTATTTCTGGCAGGATTGGCGGCACTGGTCATCCTAATGATTGGGTGCACGCCTGTCGCACAGAACGGTGTTCCGGATGTACGGCCCGCAAACGGCGAAACTGAAACATCCGGAGAACCAGATGCGCAGGCAACAACAGAAACTGTCAAGCTTGGCCTGATGCTGCCTCTAAGCGGCGACGCAACAGCATACGGAAATCCAATCAGGACAGCAGCTTTCATTGCAGCTGATGAGATAAACGCCAAAGGCGGCATCAATGGAAAGATGATAGAATTTGTCACAGAGGACAGCAAATGCAGTCCCAAGGATGGGGCATCTGCAGCCCAAAAGCTCGTGAATGTGGACAAAGTCAAGGTGATTATCGGCGGAGCCTGCTCGGGTGAAACTCTCGGCGCGGCACCGATTACAGAGGCCGCTAAGGTCATCTTAATCTCCCCATCAGCAACATCGCCCGACATCACAGCAGCAGGCGACTATGTTTTCAGGATTGCACCTTCCGATGCATTTGCAGGGGAAGTCGCAGCCAAGTACGCATCTGATGATTTGGGCAGGTCCAAGGCAGTTGTTTTCTCAGAGACAACCGATTATGCGCAGGGCCTTAGGAAAGTGTTCAAGGAAAATTTTGAATTGCTGGGTGGCGCGGTTGTCGCAGATGAAACATTTTCTTCAGAGGACACTGACATGAGGACACAGGTGCTGAAAGCCAAGAACGCAAATCCCGATGTAATATATATTGTCGCCCAAACTCCGGCAAAAGCAACCTTATTGCTGAAACAGCTCAAGGAATCAGGCATGGAACAGGAGATCGTTGCAAGTGAGGTTTTGCTTGGCCGGGATTTCATTGCTGAAAATTCCGAGCTTATAGAAGGAGCGATAGGGATTGAGCCCAAAGTGGATGACACATCCCCGACAACAGCTGCACTATTTGCCAAATACAAGGAGCAGACTGGCGAGGAAGTTCCATGGCCTCAGTTTGTGGCAGGAGTCTATGACGCTGTTTACCTGGTTTCAGATGCCATCTCCTTATATGGCGAGGACACTGACAAGATCAGGGACAATCTTTACTCTGTGAAGGATTACAATGGCGCCATTGGCAAGCTGACTTTTGACGAGAATGGCGATCCTTTGCTGCCTTACTCTGTAAAGAAGATAACTGGTGGGAAGGCAGTGGAGATTGCAACGGCTTAATCCGGCTTTTTTAACTGCCGGGGAAATTTCCCGGCGGCATTTTGCAAAAGGGTTAAATACCCTTTTGTTTTAAATTCTTAAAATGTCAGTCTTCATGCAATTGCTGGTCAATGGCTTAATCGCAGGCAGCATCTACATGCTGGTTGCCAGCGGTTTTTCTCTTATATACTCAGTCAACAAATTCCAGAATTTCGCTATTGGCTCAATGGTTGCCTTTGCCGGTTATATGACCTACCTGTTTTATTCTAAGCTGGCTATTGGCCATTTCCTGCTGGTCATACCTCTCGTAATTGTGGCCACAATAATCCTTGGGCTTGCCCTGGATTTTGTTGTTTTCAGGCAGTTGCGCAGGCGCAATGCAAGCTACACAGTCATGATGATTGCATCCTTGGCGCTTTTGACGCTTCTTAGTTCATTATTGCTCATTGCATTCAGTTCAGATGTCAAGATTATCAAGGCAAACAATGTGTCGCATGAGATTCTTGGTGCGCGAATGACTGATATCCAGTTGTTTATAATTGCAGCCTCAATTTTGGTCATAGCATTCCTTTACTGGATTTCTTTCAGAACCAAGATAGGCAAGGCCATGCGCGCTCTGGCAGACAATAAGGACGTTGCGCAGATTGTGGGGATTGACCCAGAAAAAGTTTACATGGTTACTGCTATACTTGCTTCCCTGCTTGCGGGTGTGGCCGGAATCCTGATTGGCATGGAGAACAACCTTTATCCTCAAATGGGCCTCATGTTAATTGTCAAGGGATTTGCCGCCTCAATCATGGGTGGCGTCGGGTTGCTGCACGGCACAGTGCTCGGAAGCTACCTTCTGGGATTTGCAGAAAATTTTGGCATTTGGTATATCCCCTCAGGATATAAGGACGCAATTTCATTCATGCTGCTCTTTGTCTTCTTGCTGTTCAGGCCATACGGGCTGCTTGGCCGCAAGAAACGGGAGGATGTTTCATAATGGCGTATGAATATTTTGTCCATGAAGGAATCATTCTCGCCTTATTTGTAATTAATGTGATGGCGTTTAACCTGGCCTTTGGCTATACTGGTGTCATCCAGCTTGGCCATGTTGCATTAATAGGTTTTGGAGCCTACAGTTCAGCATTGCTCTCTAAACTGCTTGGCATCAATCCATGGATTTCCATCCTGTTTGCCGGAATCATGACTTGCATTTTCGGGGTTCTCATGTCAATTCCTGCGCTGAGGCTGAAAAAGGACTATCTCTCTCTTGTCATGCTTGGCCTTAACTTTATTTTGTATGCTGTTGCCAGGAACTGGATTTCGCTGACAAGGGGAGCTCTGGGGTTGCCCGGCCTTTCCAGGCTTGTCAAGGACAACAATCTCACATTAATCATTGCCATTGCCCTGGTCGCACTTACTTATATTTCAATCAAGATTTTGACCAATTCACGCATCGGCAAAATTATGCAGGGCATCCGTGACGATGAGCTTTCTGTGTCTGTCCTTGGCAAGAACCCTGCCATCTACAAAGCAATATCACTTGGCATTTCAGGCTTCTTTGCGGGCATTGCCGGGGCATTTTATGTACATTACATAACATTCCTGGATCCATCAATATTTGAGCTTGGCTATCTTATACTTTTATTGTCTGCCCTGAATCTGGGAGGCCTGGGGCATTTGGAAGGCTCAATTCTTGGCGCTTTTATTGTGTCATTTTTTAGTGTGGCTGTTAGATTTACAGGGCTCCCGGCGGATATCCTTGGCCCGATGCGGGATATAATCTACGCATCCATCCTAATTGCAATTCTTGTGTACTGGCCGCGCGGCCTTTTCGGGAAGGTGAACCTGAATGACTAGCCGCATCAGCAATGGAGCAGGGAACATCCGGAACATTCTGGAAGTCAGGAATGTCTCCAAGCATTTTGGAGGCGTGAATGCAGTGGAATCCTGCAGCTTCCAAGTTGAGGAGGGAAAAATAACTTCGCTCATAGGCCCGAATGGCGCAGGCAAGACAACAGCCTTCAACATAATAACCGGTGTTATCCGGTCTGACACCGGCAGGATCTTCCTCGATGGCAAGGATATAACAAGAAAGCAAGTGCATGAAATCGCATTGTCTGGCATAAGCAGGACATTTCAGCAGGCAAGGCTTTTTAAGAATCTGTCCGTGCTTGAAAACCTAACAATTGCTTCTTCTGCCAGCCCTGAAGCTATTAAAGAGCTTCTTGCTTCCATGCATTTTTACAAGGATCTTTCAACTCCATGTTGCGACCTGAGCTATGGCCAGCAGAGGATTGTGGAAATTGCGCGGGCGCTTCTTTTTGAGCACAAACTGCTTTTACTGGATGAGCCAACCGCTGGGCTTAACCAAAAGGCAAGGCAGGAGCTGAAGAATATTTTAAGGAATCTCAAGAAAAAGAAGAGCACAATTTTGCTAATTGAGCACGACATGGATTTTGTCATGGACATCAGTGATGAGGTAATTGTCATGGCGCAGGGCATGGTTTTGACCCGCGGTCCCCCCTGTGCCATTAGAAAGGACCCAAAAGTGCTTGAGGTGTATCTGGGCAAATGAGGAAAGCAGCTGATTCAATACTTGAATGCAGGAAACTTGGGGGGGCTTTGGAAAGTTGCAAATACTGTTTGGCATGGACTTGGCAGTCAGGCGCGGTGGCATAACTGTCTTGATTGGCCCGAATGGCGCGGGCAAAAGCACTGTCCTGAAAAGCATTTTCAATTTGACCACTATTTATGGCGGGAATATTTTTCTGAATGGGAAGGATATTACCGGGCTTCCAACATATGAGCTCATTGAGCTGGGCATCGGCTATGTGCCGCAGGGAAGGCAAATATTTCCCAGCCTAACCGTAAAGGAAAACCTTGAAATGGGGGCATTTCTCTCAAGGGAGCCTGACCTGGTCGGCAAAAGGATTGGGGAAATCATGGGGATGTTCCCCGACCTCAAGGCACGGATGCAGGACTATGCATTTTCTCTTTCAGGAGGCCAGCAGCAGCTCCTTGCAATGGCCCGGGCCATGATGCAAAATCCAAGCCTCCTGCTGCTTGACGAGCCTTCCATAGGCCTGGCGCCCAGGATTGTCGGCCAGATTTTCCAGAAGATTCAGGAAATCAACAATAAAGGGACATCGATTCTCATGGTAGAGCAAAATGCCAGGATGGCCACAGCAATAGCTGATGAGATATACGTGCTCGAAAGCGGAAAGATTGCACTGCACGGCGACAGGAAAATCCTGAAGATGAAGAAGATACAGCAAATCTACCTTGGCGGATACTGAGGCCGCCTTGCATGAAACCTGGCCCGTCCTGTCAAAACCTTTTTAAACCCCCCTCTTCTCCTAAATGGCATTGCCTAGCCATGAGGTTGGCCGAAAGGGACTCAGGGCGCACTGCAAGGCGATAAAATGCAGTAACATGAATTTCTTCAATGTTACAGCACAATCAACACTATATGAAGAACGTAAAAATCAGAATGGAGGATTAAAATGGCAGAAGAGCAATTTTTGTTGCCGACTAAAATATATTTGAAGTCAGGCATACACATCGGCACAAGGTTCCAGACAAAATACATGGAGCAGTTTATCTACAAGATACGGTCGGACGGGCTTTGCGTCCTGAACCTCCAGAAGATAGATGAAAGGCTCAAGCTTGCGGCCAACATGCTGGCCAATTACGCGCCCGAGGATATAGTTGTTGTCAGCAGGAGGGAAAACGGCTGGGACGCGGTCAGGCTTTTTGGAAAGTACACGGGTGCCAGGGTTTTTGCCGGCAGATACCCTCCAGGAATACTCACGAATCCACAGCTCGAGATTTTTACAGAAGCTAAAATCATACTGGCAACTGATGCATGGCCTGACAGGAACGCAATCAATGACGCGCTGAAGGTTGGCATACCCGTAATTGCCTTGTGCGACACAAACAACCAGGCAAATGGAATAGACCTTGTGGTGCCGTGCAACAACAAGGGCAAGAAGAGCCTGGGATTGCTTTTCTACATCCTTACAAGGGAATACCTTAAAAGAAGGGGCACGCCAATCTCAGATGAGGAGCTGAAGATTGACCAGTGGATGGAGGAATAATTTTTCCTTTTGGCATTCATTATTTTTTTATTTTTCTAACTATCCTGCATTTGGCCCCTTTAATTTCGTCTCACAAAATGGAAATGCCTTTTTCAAGAATCTCGAAAGCAACTTCTTTCCTGCCTGTTCCCTTGGGCTTTTTCAGGACAACCTGCCTTCTCTTGTTGTCAATGCGCCTGATTTCTATAACATATCCGCTCATATGGTCTATCACTGACCCACCTACGATGGAGGCTTCCTGCTTGGTCTCAGGGCTTGCCTGCACCTGGGCTGTAATGAATACAGGAATGTTGGATTTTCGCGAAATGTCATTCAGGTAGCTAAGCTGGACCCCGAGATTGCGATTGATCAAATAGGCTTTTTTGTCCTTCTTGGCGAATTCCAGCCTGTAGAAAACAGAGATTGGATCCACAACAAGCAGGCCAACGCCTTCCCTGATGCCTTTTCTGAGCCTGTCAAATAATTTTTCCTGGTCTTCAAAGCCCTCCGGTGTTACAATAATAATCTTTGAAAGGATATCCCTTGCCTTTCCATCGGGGGCTATTTGCTTAATCCTTTCTGCAGAAAAATTGTTCTGGGGGTCCACATAAATTATCTTTTTTCCCTGCAGGGCGACATTGATGCAGGCTTCAAGGCAAATCATGGTCTTGCCAGATCCTCCTTCGCCATAGATAGTTATGACTCCCCTGATTCCAGGTGATAATTTTTGCAGTATCCCTCCAACTTCTTGCTTTCCCGTCATTGCATCCAGCCTAATACCCTGAACCGGCACCATCAAGGCACTTGCAGCCCAAGTGCCCATGTATGCTTACTCTTACATAAACCTTTTTATACCTTCATATTTTTTACTATCCGATGATAAAGAAGGAATATTTAGCGCTTGGACTGATATTTGCATTAGTTTTCTCCATAAGGCTATATATCGCGTTCGGAGACGAATACCTTGACTATGATGCATATTTCAATCTTCGCCAGGCGGGCATTATAAGGGAAACAGGCATTCCGGCATACAACGACGAGCTCAGCTACGGTGGCAGGTTTTTCACATTTTTGCCCTCTTTTCACTACTTGCTGGCAGGGGGAAGCTATTTGCTGGCACCTGACCTTGTGGCAAAAATTTTGCCTAATCTGCTCGCAAGCCTTCTGACCATAGTTGTCTTCCTCGTCAGCAGGGAATTGACCAAGAATTCGAATGCCTCTCTTTTTTCAGCCCTGCTGTCAGGGTTTATCCCGATATTTTTTGCTGAAACAATAGTCTCTGCCTCAGTGATGTCATTCGTGGTCCCGTTGCTGTTCTTTTTGATGTATTGTTTTATGAAAATCCAGCAAAACAGCAAATATGTCACATCCTACATAATTTTCTTTGCCATTCTTGTCCTTGCCCATCCAATATCAATTGTACTGATAATGGCAATCTACTTTTACCTGTTGATCTGCAAGCTCGAGAAGATCAAAATTTCGCAAAAAGAAATTGAGCTGGCCATATTTTCGGCTTTTTTATGGCTCTGGGCCAATCTCATGATTTACAAGAAAGCAATCCTGATTCACGGGTACTCTGTTATCTGGCAAAACCTTCCACCTATCCTTTACCGCCAGAATTTTGTAGGCATTGATTTTTTTCAGGCAATCCTGATGATAGGCGTGCTGCCTTTCCTGTTCGGCATTTACATCATATACAAGGGGCTTTACGGACAGAAGAATAAGAACCTGTACATACTTGTTGCATTTGCGGTTTCCATAGCCATCATATTATGGCTGAAACTGATCAGCCTCACAATAGGGTTTATTTTTCTTGGGGCGGTGTTGGCTGTGCTGTTCAGCCAGTTCTATGTCAAGTTTTTTTATTACATACAAAAGACCAAATTAGCGCATTACTGGCCTTATATGGTAATCGGGCTTTATGCCGTTGTCATCATCACATCGCTGGTGCCATCTATAGAGGCAGCAGATGACAACAAGAATATGAACATGCCAACTGCGGCTGAAGTCGAAGCCTTGGCATGGCTGAGGGAAAATACCCCTGAATCCAGCACAATCCTGGCATCACCTGAAGAGGGGCATATCATTGCTTATATGGCAGGCAGGAAGACTATTGCAGACACAAATTTTATACTCATAGGTGATTTGGGCCAAAGGCTTGAAGATATCAACACGCTCTATAAAGGCCGATTCCTGACAAACGCTGTTTTATTGCTGAACAAATATGGTGTCAATTACATTTATCTGAGCCCAAGGACCAGAAGGGCGCTTGACGTTGACAGTCTTGCTTACGAGGACGGAAAATGCATAACCAAGGTATATGATTCGGACAATATCATGATATACAAGTCAAGCTGCATTGTAAATCAAAATTAAGGGGAAAGAATGGCAAAGATTACCATAAGCAAATCAGGGGGCAAGAAAAGCCTTCCTGCCGGCAAAAAGTTTTTGATATTCAGGATTAGCAATTTTAGGTTCAGCTGGATATATGCGCTTATTTTTGCCCTTCTGGCAGCTGCAATAATATTGTCCCTCCCGATTATTCTCAGGCATATTGATGGCAATCCTTACTTGCCTGGCGAACACTCCTACTACAATGCCAGAATTGCTCAGGCATATTCAAAGGACAACCAGATAATTACCTATGACCCGCTCAGTTACGGCGGAAGGCCTTATGTGTTTGACCCTTACCCGATAGCGCTTTCCAGCTTGTCAAGACTGGTGGGAATAGAATCAGCCTCCAGAACACTTCCCTTCATGCTGGGGATTTTCTCAGTACTTTTGCTATTTATGATTCTAAAAAGCCTCAATGTGAATCCCAAGCACAGCTTTTTGGCTGTGGTGATATTTATCTGCTCTCCCCTTTATATTGATACTTTTTCAAAATCCAAATCTGCAGGGTTTGCAATTTTCCTTTTCTTGCTGGGTTCTTACCTCTTCATCTCTGAAAACCTGTTCATTGCAAGCCTGTCAACAATCATATTCCTTGTCATGCCACTGTTTGGCGTGGCGCATGCTGCATCAGCCATCCTGATTCTGCTGGCCTATTCCATTTCTTTCAGAAAAATAAAGCGCTATCTCGCAGTTTTTATACCAGTAACCCTGTTGTCAGCTGTATACCTGATTCTTCTCAATCTCACTCTGACATCAGAAGCTCCTGGATTTGCCCAAACAAGCTTCGTCTCATCGTTTTTTGCAGGCATAGGCTCTGCAGCGGGCATCTCAATATTTGTCATAATACTCTCTGTGCAATCCATTTTTATCACATGGCCCAAAAAGGAGAGATTTTGGCCTGTATACACCATCATAGCTGTCCTGAGCCTGTTGGTTCTGCTAAATAAGGACTTTGTTTTATATGCAAATATAGCCATATGCGCCTTGTCGGTGTTGGCTTTTTTTCACCTGATAAAATCACGATGGGAAATCAAGCTCTTGAAAAAAATGACATTGCTTGTCTTGGTATGTGGAATACTTTTCAGTGCCATAAACAACGTGGCAACGATTTCCAAAGCAGAGCCATCAGTCAAAACTGTGGCCGCCCTTAGCTGGCTGGGCCAGAATAGGTATTCCATCGGCCTTGCCGAGGGCACAATGCTCAGCCACTATTCCAATGGGGTCTGGATTGAATATTTCACAGGCATGCCTTCTTTCATGGATTCCAAATTCGAATTTGCGCCAAATCCAAATGGCCGCTATGAAATCTCTGAAGAAATCTTCCAGTCCAGGGACCTCAAAACAGTGGTTTCATTGTTGTCCCAGAATAATATTAGGTACATATTTATAGACGAGAAAATGAAGGAAGGTCTGGTCTGGAAGAGGCCTGACCAGGGCATGCTTTTGCTGCTGAAAAACAACGAAACTTTTAAGAATATATATGACCAGGATAACATGGAAATCTGGGAAGTAATTTCATTTGGGTAATGTGCATCCCGCCACCACGTTTTCAGGCAACATCGGGGAATCAGGGTTAAAATGGATTTCGGAACAACGCTAATAATATGGGGAGCATATATTGTCGGCCTATACATCACTATATTCTGGCTTATGGTCTTCATTTCCAGGGAAATGGCCTTTAAGGAAGAAGAGGATGGGGACAGGGCATTACTGGATTTTCCCACGGTAACAGTGGTCATCCCTGCTTATAATGAAGAGCATCACATTTACAGCTGTCTTGAATCCATTTTTAGGCTTGAATACCCTCCAGAGAAGCTGCAGGTCATTGTGATAAATGATGGCAGCAAAGACAAAACAGCCCAAAAAGTGAAAAAATTCATGCGGGCTGAGAAAACTGGCAATCGCCTTACTCTCATCAGCAAAGCCAACAGCGGAAAAGCCAATTCCCTGAACATAGCCCTGCAAAGGCTTCATACAAAATTATTTGTCTGCCTTGATGCAGATTCCACAGTAGAGCCCGACACCCTTAAAAAAATGGTCCATACCTTTGAAAAAGGCGGTTCCAGGCTCGCCATTGTTACCCCTGCAATGAAAGTAAAGAAGCCAAAGAAATTTTTCCAGAAGCTTCAGAGAATAGAATACATTTCTGTTATTTTTGTGGCCCGCCTGATGAGCCAGCTGGACTGCCTTTACGTGGCACCGGGGCCGTTTTCACTCTATAGGACATCCATCATCAAAAAGCTGGGGGGCTTCAGCGAATCAAACCTCACAGAGGACATGGAAATCGCATACCGGGTGCAAAAGCACAATTACAAGATCAAGCAGTGCTTTGATGCGAATGTCTACACCATTGCGCCGGAAAATACCAGGGAACTGTACAAACAGAGAAACAGGTGGTATAAGGGGGGCCTTCTCAACGCCTATAAATATCGCAACCTTTTCCTGAATAAGAATTACGGTGATTTTGGCATTATGCAGATGTCCGTGAATGTCTTCAATTTTTTCCTGGCGATTGCAGGGCTGACGTTATTCTCATACTTTTTCCTTTATCCAATAATCAAGCAGCTTTGGAACACATGGCTTATTCGCTTTGACTTGCTTCCATACCTTGAAGATTTCTTCACCTTCAAGTTTACGGTGCTGGACATTGACATTTCTAACGTTTTCATTTTCGTGTCCCTTTTTTTAATTACATTCGCAACTGTGGTTTTGGCTCATCGCAATGCCAAGGAAAAAGTGAGAAAAGCGAGCGTCTTCCAGATCCTGTATTACTTTTTCCTCTATTATATCATGCTCAGCTTTATAACCTTGATTGTAATACTGGAGGTCATAATAGGCAAAAGGCAAAAGTGGTAGCAGCATGGCATCAAATCGCAAATTCAGCAAGAAAATATATATGGCAGCAGGGGTATTCACCCTGCTTATATTTGCACTCGGCGTGGCACTTGGAATAATCATGGATTACCAGCGGCTGCGCTGGTCCAGCCAGGCAAATGAGCAATTTGACCTTGATTACAAGCGGCTTCAATTCCAGACCATATATCTGACATATATACAGAATGACAATGCAAGCTGTTCTGTTCTGTACGGCAGCCTTGACGATGCAATATCAGATTTGGATTACTCTCTTGACAGGGTCACGCAATATGAGCAGGAAAGCAGGCTGCAGAAGAACCAGTTCACACTGATCAAGAGGAGATATCTTCTCGACAACCTGAAATACTGGGTTCTTGCCAGGGAAACTAAGCGCAACTGCAATCTGGATGTAGTCACAGTCCTGTATTTCTTTTCTGAGGAGAATTGCCCGCAATGCTCAGACCTTGGTGTGGTGCTGACATACCACAAAAAAATTTATGAGCAGAGCCTGCTGGTTTTCCCAATCAATGTTGACCTCGAGAAAGACGAGCCTGTAATAGAATTGCTGCGAAAGCGCTATCAGGTTTACAGCCTTCCTGCAATAGTTATAGAAGACCAGAAATATGAAGGATACTACAACAGGGCGCAATTGGGGGATATTATCTGCTCCAGTTTCAGTAATTCCAGGCCAGAATGTGCCGATTGATGGCTCAGGCATGCAATACGATATTTGCCATATAAGCCGCACAAGTTGGGTTCTCGCAGCTGCCATACCATTGCACCTGCCCTAGAAAGCTTTTTATGGCCAGCCAAATAGGCAGATTCAATGCTTTCCAAAAGCAAGAAGGATGATAAGACAGGGGTATTGCGCTTGTTTTGGGTATTCATTGCAATATTCTTATTTTTGCAGATTCTCATGCTTGTTTTGTATCCCCGGATTTACTGGGACAGCGCTGTATACATTGGCATTGCCAAGTTTTTATTTTCCGCAGGGCATTTGGGTTTCATGGAAATTATTCGGCCTATAGGGCTGTCTCTTCTAATTGGGCCATTGTGGAAGCTGGGCATTGATGTTATCTTGGCTTCCAGGATTTTGGCCATAGCCTTTTCAATCTTGTTCGCATATTCAACCTTCCTTTTGGGGTCAAGGGTCTTCAACAAGGAGACTGGTCTTTTGTCATCTGTGCTTGTAATGACGACTTCTTCATTTTTTTTCTGGGCAAGCCAGCCAATGACCGACATACCTTCAATCACATTTTGCATTCTGGCAATATATTTCCTGCTGGGGAAAAAATACTGGCTTGTGGGCTTATTCTCATCCCTTGCTTTTCTTTTCAGGTGGCCCAGCGGGCTGGTTCTGGCAGTGTGCGGCCTTGCCATGGCGGCGGCCACGCTCATCAGCCTCCCACGCGGCAATTATAAGGCACAAATCAAAAAAAATAGGAAAAATACTGTTGGAGGCGAGGGAAAATTTTATTCGCACTTTTTCCCCCTTTTTGTCAGCATCCTAAAAATGCTCATTGCCTTTGCCATCCCTGTCATGATGTTTATGGCATTTAATTATGCAATCTATCATGGGGAAACCGCAAAAGTGTCACATGCGCTTTTCAGGCCATGGATTCTTGGCATATGGCACCAGGAAAACCCTGCTGAGGCAATACATGGCATATATGCCAATCTTATGTACTATCTTTTTGAAATGGCAAGGCAGAATTTCCTCTTGCTGTTATCAATTGCCGGCCTGATACTCCTTGCGCGCGCAAAATTTTGGGAGGATAGCAATAAAACGGCGCTCATGGCTTCCTTTCTCATATTTTTCTCTTACTACACATATATTGGCAACAAGCAGCCAAGATTTTTGATATCTTTCCTCCCATTTGTGGCAATACTCTCAGCCTATGCTATCTTGCATTTTACAAGAAATCAGCGAATCCTGCCCGCACCTCCTAAATTCATGCCACTTTTGGTGACCATTTTTGTCATTGCTGCAATTTCAGGCGCAGCTTTGAATGTGCCGCTGGTAATGGATTCTGCAAATTATAACCCTGGTTTCAAAAAAGGGCTCAACAAGGCATTTGCCAATTTGCCCTTTGGCACGAAAATCATAACAAATACTCCCGTCCCTGCAGCATACCTGGATTACCTATTTGTTCCAAACTATTACTCACAGGAGGGCTATTATCAGGCATTTGCAACAGACCAAAAAGCAGGAGGCCTGGTATACATAAGTGCGGGTATAACATGTTTCCGGAAAGATATTGACTGCCAGAATACAGATGATGAATTCCTGCAAATCCTATTGCAGAGGTTTAATCTCATTGCTGTTTTGTCAGATGGTGAAAGGCCATACTATATTTTCAGCAAGGATGAGACGCTTCCCTCTCTTAATGACAAGTATTTGCTTGACCGCGCTGTTACCCTTTCCAGGATTCCCTATGGGGGAAACAGCATAATAGTTTTGCGCATGGACAATGCAGCAGGAGTCTATAGGGAAGATGGCAAGGGCAACATCTGGAAAGCAGAAAGCTTCAGCCGGATTCTGAACGACTTGAATTCCACGCCATTGACCTTGAGCATAATCCCTGCTGATTTGCTTGAGCTGAATAATTCGTCTCTGGACCTGCTTAGGAGTTATATCTCAACGCACGATATTGCCATAGCACAAAATGGCTTCTCATACCATGACTATGGGCTGGGATCAGAATTTGCAGGCCGGGATTACGCATCCCAGTGGAATGACATTGAGCAGGGCAGGAATATTATCGAAGATAAGCTTGGGATTGTCCCCTTGGCTTTTGTCCCTCCATATTCATCATCGGATAAAAATACACTGAAGGCATTGGCCAGCCTTGGTTATATAATTTACAGTTCTGTTCCCGGTGACCCAATTGTTGCTGATGAATACGGTCTTAAGCGATATGACCAGGGGATTTCCATGGTTAAAGACTGGGCTTCAATGAAAAATAAGGATGCGGATGCGCTTATTTCTGAGTATGAGGCAAGCTGGCCAGTCAAGCCTTATGTCTTGCTTGCTTTCCAGCATTTCAACTTTGAAACTGGTGATTTTGCCAGCCTTGTTTCTTTTGTGGAATATGCAAAGGACCATCGCGCTCAATTCATGAATCTTGACCAATTGCATCTTTGGCTGGGTTTTTTGGATGGCGTACAGCTCACTGCATCAGACAATAACATTGGCATAAATGTTTCCCCGGAAATCCAGGAAAAATATCCTGATTTCGCCACAGCCGTGACACTCTCTATAAAAGCTTCTGTCAACATGTCTGTTTCCACAAACCTTCAAAGCATAATCCTCCTAAATTCAGCCTCCAAGCCCATAACAGTCTGCCTTCCTGAGTGCACAATTATAGATGCAGGCAATTATATGCGTTTTCAGCAAATATATTAGAAGGGGCAGTAGATGAAGCAGCATGACCGAAAGAATAAGGCATATGAAAATATATTCCTTGCGCTATTAATACTATTTTCTTTTGTAATAAGGCTGTTCCCGGTGGATACAAGCTATTTCTTTTGGGATGAGACAGTTTATCTTCAAAATGCACAATATTATGCAGGCATGCCTGCAAGCTATACCGAGCTTAATATCAGGCCACCATTGCTTCCAATGATGCTATCAGGCATCTACTCTCTGGGGTTGGATGCTGAAGTCTGGTCCAGGGTCCTGATGGCATTTCTGAACAGCCTTATGGTGCTGCTGGCTTTTCAATTTGCAAAACAGCACAGCAGTAAGGCAGCATGGATTTCAGCTGTCATTGTCTCGCTTTTGCCTTTCCACATCCTTGCCAGTAAATGGGTGATGACCGATGCACTTGCAGCCCTAATCTCGGGCGCTTCCGTATACTTTTTCTTTCGCGGAATTGCACAGGTCCCTAAAGCAAAAAAAAGCAATTTCTCCATGCAAAATATTTACATGGGCATTTCTGGCCTTATATTTGGGTTATCCATCCTTGTCAAATTCACATCAATAATATATGCTGGCGTATTATTTCTGGCGCTGATTTATCTTATTCCCATCCCTTCCTGGCCTGCCAAATTATCCAGCCTGTCAGCTCCTCTCTTGCTGTTTGCCGTGTTTGCAATATTGCCAATGGTGCCATATTTGGCATGGAGCCATGCAACCTTTGGGAATCTTTACCGGCCTTTCCATGACGCATTTCATGTGGTTGCAGAGAATGAGCCCACAAGCCTCGCATTTTCCCTGTGGTCATTGGCCGATTTCTTCGGCCTGTTTATAGTAATTTTCATAATTTTTGCCTTTTATAATTTTCATGGGCGAAAATCTTATTCAGGGAATTTCAGTAGCTTCATGATGTATTGGGCGCTTTTCATGCTTTTGTACTATTTTGTGATACTGCAGCGAGGCGTTGCCAAGCCAATCTCCATGGAATGGGAAGCCGAGCGTTTTTTATTGCCCGCATTGCTCCCTGTTATTTTATCGTGTTCTTTGTTCCTGTCCAATATTAAATCACAGGTTATCTTCCCGATTGTTGTAATCATTTTAATGTTGCAGGCACAGGGATATTCCAGGGCCTATACACCCTCAATTGGATTTGAGAATGGGTTAAGGCAGGTCACAAAGGATGCCTCTGGTTTCTTGAGGCTAAATATTGCCGATGGCTCAATTGTCTACTGCAATCTCAACTGCCCTGTGATCGCATACTATTCCAAAATGGAAGTGAGGCAAATACATGATTTTCCCAATCTTGGGCCTGCAGAGCATGTGCTGATTCTGCATGACCTCAGGGAGCCCCGCGTTTATGCAAGGCAGGGATCAAGGTATTTTATTGCCAACGGGCAGTGGGAGGCAAATTATTATAATTACAAGGAGTGATGCAGTTTGATGCTATATGGCAGACGGAGGCTTTTCATGTCGAGGAAAAAATTTCAGGCTGGCCAATCAGGCAAAACAGGCAGAAAATATGGCCATTTGAGTGACCCACTGCTTTCCTTGATACTGCTTATCTCCTTGGCAATTGCCCTGTTCCATTTTTCTGCAACATCAGTTTGGTGGGATTCCTCAGTTTACATAGGCATGGGAAAATACATGTTTTCTAACGGTGCCTCAGGCTTTTGGGAGGATGTAAGGCCCCCCTTGCTCCCTGTAATCCTTGGCCTTGCCTGGAAAATCGGGCTTGACCCGCTAATTGCCGGCAAGGTGCTTATGCTCGCCGCAGGCCTCTATTCAATCTACCTTGCTTACACAATTGCCATGAATATTTTCGGAAGGCCCACAGCCCTGCTCGCTTCGGCAATGCTTGCCTTCTCCCCAACCTTTGTTCTTTTCCAGGGTCTCATACTAACTGATATATTGGCTGTATGCCTGTCGCTTTTTGGCATTTATTTGTTTATCAGGAGGCATCTTTATTCTTCAGGAGTTGTTTTGGCTTTGGCTTTTATTGCCCGTTTCCTGCATCTGGCTGTTTTCCTGGCAATGCTCGTCTTGACGGTAATAATGGCATTGGCTGCAAACAAAAAAGGAAGACCTGCAGGTCCTTGGCGAGGAAATGGTGATGTCATTGCAATTGTACTGGGGTTCTTGACCATCTTGGTTCCATTTTTGGCATTCAATTTTGGAATGTATGGCAATATTTTTCAGCCATTTATCCGCCAAATTTTCATGTCAAAATACACTGGCTGGATCTATTGGAAGCCAGCTGGCTTTTACGTTGTTGGCCTGCTTAAGGAAAATTTCCTCTCAATATTTTTTATTGCAGGCATTCTTGGCATAAGGCGGTGGGCACAAAGGGACGCGGCGGTGGATAGGCAGCATGAATCAGAAGACAAATCCAAATTTTATTGGCATGCGTGGCTCATCACTTGCCTGTTTATCCTGTATTTTGCATATTTCACCATAATCCAGCACAAGGAAATGAGGTTTGCACTTGCCTTTTTGCCCTATCTGTACATTTTGGCGGGCTTTGGGCTTTTCACGGCATGGCAGTCTGCAAGGACTATCCGTGTAGGAGATGTTCATGCGCGTGTAAAAACCTTTGAAAAAACCATTGTCATTATCTCGGTCATTGCGGGGATGGCATGGATGGCACAATCTTACGTCGGCATCGGTCAAGCTTGGAATTACGCTCCACGTTATATCCCCTCTGCATTCAATGAGCACCTTTCAAGTCTCGACAATCAGGCGCAGGTATGGGTCTCAAGCCCCCTGTTCATGGCAAACAGCGACTTGAAGTCAAGTGGCCTGATGTACTATCCATTGTTTGATAGCCAAAAAATCCTACAGCTTTCGAACCAGCTGCGGTCAGCGAGCGACATACTGATTGATACATGCGATTTTGAATGCCCACCATGGGATGCAGGCTGTGAATCTGCAAAGTCCGCTTTATTCGCACAAATAAGGCAAGAATTCAATACTAATTATGAGGAGAACGGCCTTATCTGCTCTTATTACATCTTCAGCGCTAGGCACGTTTCCTGACTGTGATCAAGTCGCCTATTGTGACCTGGTCTCCGGATGAAGCATTGCCCATGCTGATTTTCTTCTCCTCATATTCTTCAATGAGGCTGACTTTGAGCAATTTCTCAAACTTCCTGGCCATTTTTATCGGCATCTCATAGGAATTTGTCTCAATCTTGTGTATTATGGATTCCCTTTCTGCTAAGAATGCAGCAAATTCCTTTTGGGTCATGCCCATCCTTTCCCTTTTCCTGTGCAATATTTCAGCATAATCCCCGACGATAATTTCCTGGATTTCAGGCTCTGGCATGGCGCGCGGCCGGGTGTTGAATGTCGACAGCACTGATCTTTTCTGGATTGTGGCTTTTTCATCTTTTTTTGCGCTTGCAAGCGCCTCAATCATTTCACCAAACTTTCCGCAATCTGCACAAACCGTCATTTCAGTCCCTTCTATCAGGACTTTCTGGCTGGCAATATTAATACCGCACATTTCGCACTGCATGCTCTCACCCCAAGAACAATTGATATGACATTTATAGGATTTTTTACATTCCATCATTTAAATATTTTATGTATATACATTTATGCCGCACTATTTCCCAGGCATCCATCTTCACACACCTTCACGCGGCCAGGCCATAAATGCCATCATAACTTTGACCTGATTCGAAGTCACAGGCAATTTTAAATATATGTCCGGATTTATATCTGGAATGGCAGAAGAATCATTCATGCTGGTTTCACTTAAGGAGAACCAGGCTAAAAAGCTGGCCCAGGTTATTAGCAATGAGACCAGCAGGAAAATACTTGATTTTCTATCCCAGCAGGAATCCACGGAATCAGAGATAAGCAGGGCCCTGAAAATGCCTATTTCAACAGTCCACTACAACCTCCAGCATTTGGTCGAAAACAAGCTTGTAATCGCCGAGGAATTCCACTACAGCCAAAAAGGCAAGGAAATGCTCCACTATAAGCTCGCAAACAAGCTGATTATCATTGCGCCGGCCACAACCGACGAAGGATTCATGAAAAAACTTAAGCGCCTATTCCCTCTTGGCATCATAACACTCGCAGCAACAGCAGTAATCGCCATCATAAACCAGTCATCCAACATATTTTTTAGTGCCCTTTCCCGCAGTTCAGCCGGCATGGACCCAATTGCAGCCAAAGAGGCCGCACCAATGCTTATGGCAGAAAGCACAGCTGACGTGTCAGCCACGGCAACAGCAGCACAGGGCGCTGCGGCAACGCAGGCAGATTTTGCTGCCAGCACCGCGCAATCCGTTTCCTCCCCTTCTTTTTTTTCATGGAACAGTATCGCAGTCTGGTTCCTTGTCGGAGCCGTTTTTGCAATTTTCATGTATTTTCTCCTTGAAAAGGTCAGGGAAAGAAAACAGGCAAATTAGAGAATTTTGTAAATTAGGCACCATAAACCTTATCCAAAATTGCCCATATTGAGTATCAATCATATATCATCATGAATGTAAAAATCATCAAAGAGGGCAACATGTCAAAACATCGCTTTAATTTTATCAAAATAAGCCAAAATTAAGCAAATAATTTCATATATAAGTTGAATCAATATTACAAATAATATAAAATTAATAATCAATTAATATACTTATATATCAAAATGAGCAAAAAAATTTCAATCCAAAAGCCCATTATAGTGGCAATAAGTGGAACTCCTGGAACAGGGAAGACAAGTATAGCCAAAGAACTCTCACTTTCCAAACGCTGGAAACTAATTGAAATCAGCAAATTTGCCAAAAAACATGGCTTATACGAAAAATATGACCGTGCGCGTCAAACTTACATTGTGGATGCATCCCATCTTGTTAGGCATCTTAAGCAGGCTATAATGGCATTGCAGGGCCATAATGGTATCATTGTCGATGGCCATATGGCCCACTTTCTGCCGGCATCTTATGTGGATTTGTGCGTTATTGTGAAAGCCGACCTCCATACAATCAGGAACCGCCTTAGAAAAAGGGGGTATTCTGCCACAAAGGTGAGGGAAAACCTTGATTCTGAGATATTTGATATCTGCCTGGAAGAGGCGAGGTCATTTGGTCACAGGCCTTTGATTTTGGACACTGGCAAGAAAACCATAAAAACCCTCGCAAAGAAGATCCTTTCAGCGCTTAAACTTAGAAAGAATTGATTCTTGGGAACAAATAAGCCAAGTAAAAAAATTGGCAAGGGATTTGCATCTTAAGTCACCATTCAAGTCAAATCATGCCCAAAAAGGCTAATTGATTTGTCCCGACTTGTCCCGTCCTTAGAGGACAAAAGGACAAATCATTTGGGACATGGCATTTTTACCTGCCGGATACCCTTATTTTTTCTTCTTTTTCCAAAAAGAATCCTTTTGTTCTTATGCCTATGGGCTTTGATTTTACCAGGACTTTTTTTGCCCTCAATTCATAAATCAAGTTCCTAATGCTTTTGTCTTTTTTTCCGAGGAGTTTTGACAAATCCTGGTAGCTCAGGGGCCTGTCCGCGCGATAAAATATGTTTATCAACTCCATCTCGCTTCCTGTGAACTCATGCTTACCGATAAATTTGGTTTCGCTTTGATTACCTATTTGGTTTATTTCTGGTGTAATCATTCGTATTTCCTTTGCAGTCTGGTCAACGAGGGACATGTCCCTTAATTGTCCTTGACTTGTCCTCTGTAGTGTCCTCAGTTGTCCTTCTTCAAGTTTTTCAAGCTTTTTTAGCAAATCTTCCTGATTTTTTCTCAAATCCAGTATGTTTTTTGTTGTTTCCTTTACGAAATTATGCATTTCAAGGTTGTGCCTGTGCAAATAATTGATCCATCTATTGAGCTCCTGCACATCCCTCCTTGTCATATCCACATGCCTGAAATGTGAATTTTTTATGAATTCATGCTTGCCATGCAAGTGGGCAATCCACTGCTGTATTAGGTATATGTCCCTGTCAACTTTTGACATGCTCTTATTTAGCTCTGTAATTGCGTTTATAGCTGGTTTTTTTCTGAATAGTCGCATTTTAAATCCCTCCTTATAATTTTAAGGTCTTATAAAGTTTGGTTTAATTTTTGAAGCATTTTACAGTCTTTTTTATCTATTTTATATACTCTTGACAGTTTAACTAACATCAAAAATGACCTTTCCATATCATCTTTTCACCCATCAGCACTAAAATGCACACATATGGAATTCATATCTGGAATACATTGCTGATATCTGATATATACCTTCTATCATGCTTTCCATCCCTTCCCTGTTGCTGTTTAAACTTGTTTATAACTTGTTTATATATGGGAAACGTGTGTTTTCGAGACTCCCCTCTTTTATGGGTTGCCACGGCAGCCTGAGTGGCCATATCGAGGATTTGCAGGGCATATTAGCACAATCAACCTCTCAACTTTGGCATTATGCATCTTTTTTTGGGTATTTCGCAAGTATCTGATATATGGAAAGTGAGGGTTCCTATGATTTGGCAAGCTCAGATTTGCTCCGCATATCTGCCGAATTTGCCTTTTCTTGCCCGGCCACTTGAATTTTTTGGTTCTATCATATACACTATATATGAAAATAAATCTCTGCAATACGGACCATCGTGGAAATGCTTATTAAATGCTCATTTTATTCCAAAATCTCAACACTGTCAAGTTTCCCATCACCATCTTCATCAAATCCCTGCACAATTGCTGACCATGCCTTTTGTCCTGTATATGAGCCCATGAGTCTCTTAGTGTGGCGAGTGAGAGCTAGCACTGCTGCTTTTGTGCCCGGGCTGCTTATTCCAGCAAGTATAATGACATATCTGTTGGGAAAGTGAGGATTGGGGATTTTTGCCACTACTCCAATTGACTCTTCTGTATATTTTTTCTGGGTCTTATCCGAAAACAGGCCCCACGGTTTATTGTCAGCAAACCTGGCTGGCATTTTTTCCTGCACCGTCGACACCACAAGGTTGGTTACCGGCCCGCCAACCAACAGGAAATTGGTGTCCGTCGACGATAAATTGATGTCAACATCAAGGCTGACAGCGAAGTCAGATGGCATTTTTACATATTTACCGAGGAAAATCGACAAATCAATAGCATAATGGCTGTCCCTTGCCCTTGCCTTGAACGGGCCATGGGGATCAGGACTGCCGACGACTATCTTGCCCTGCAGTTCCCCTTCCATTACCAGGGGCTCGAGAAATGCCTTAAGTTTTTTATCCATCAGCCCAGTTTCAGCAACTGAAAAGTCCTTCCAATCATCGCTGAGGAGCACAGCAAAATTCAAGTCTTTTACTGCCAGTTTTTTGGCCATTGTGCCCCTGATTTCCTGCCTTTCCACGACGTGGATTATGCTAGCGTTCATCAGCTGCTTGATGTGGTAATATACCAATTGCTCATGCATTTTCAGGGCCTTTGCAAGCTCTGCAGGATACATGGGCATTTTGCTAAGCGCTTTAATGATTTCTATCCGTGCAGCATTGTCTATTAATTTAATTGCCGAAGGCTTGTCAAGCAATTTAATACTCTGCCGCTGAAGCCCTTTGCCCTCATCCCTTACTATGAAGCTCTCAACCATTTTAATTCGGGCTCAGGAAATCTTTTATTATTTAAAAACTTTTTGTATTATTATAAATTTCATTATAATATTCTTATAGTATTTTATAATATAAAATTTCAAAATATACACTTATAAACATTTAAAATTTAATTTAATCTATTTGTCATTCTAAAAAAGAATTTAAAGTTTTATAATCACTTAAATTCATGTAATAATAGTTATCCAATCTTTATTTCACTTTTTATTATAATGTTTTTTTCAATTAAATATTTATACCACATCAAGTTTGTTCTTTTTACCATGATAAGAAAAGCTGTTATTATGGCTGCGGGAAAAGGCGTGCGGATGATGCCACTCACCAAACTGGTGCCTAAACCATTGATACATATAAATGGCAAACCTTTTCTCTATCATCTGCTCATTCGCCTGAAAAAAGCAGGCTATTCGGATTATGCAATTATTGTTGGGCATAAAGGCAGCAAAGTCAAATCATTTTTGCAGGAATATGGCTTTAAAGCCCGTTTAATCCACCAGGACAAAAGACTCGGGACTGCCCATGCCTTAAAGCTTGCTTCAAAATTCACTGGCCATGACCAGTTTATTGCCCTCGGCGGGGACAGTTTATGGTCTGTGCCTGACCTCCGAAAAATTTCAAAAGACGATAAACTCAGCTATGTGGCCACCACAAAAGTCAAGGACTGGAAAAGGTACGGCATTATCGTGGAGAAAAAAGGCTATCTTTCCCGCATAGTTGAAAAGCCAAAAAAATTTGTCGGGAATCAAATAAATACAGGGCTTTACAAATTTACTCCTGAAATTTATGATGCAATTGCAAAAATAGGCAAATCCTCTAGGGGGGAATATGAGCTCACAGATGCCCTGACTCTGCTCGCAAAAGGCAAAAAAATTCGGACTGTAAAATGCCAGGACGCCTGGATTGACATGGGCTGTCCAGAGGACATACCACTTATTGATAATTATCTCAAAGGGGCCAGGTGAAACAAATGTGCGGAATTTTTGGATACATTGGAAAGAAGTTGCCTCTTAATGTAGTAGTCAGAGGCCTGAAAAAACTAGAATACAGAGGCTATGATTCCTGGGGAGTTGCATCAAAGGCGCGTGGCAAAATCGAATCTGAGAGGCACGTTGGAAAAATTGGCGAGGCAAAAATCATTGCCAAGCGCATGAAGGAGAATAATGGGATTGGCATTGGAATCGGGCATACACGCTGGGCAACGCACGGCGGGGTTTCTGAGCAGAATGCCCATCCTCAATTTTCATGCAATGCTGCAATCTCAGTTGTCCATAATGGCATAATTGAGAATTTTGACAGCCTCAAGCAAATTCTGATTAAGGAAGGCCACAAATTTTCCAGCGAAACTGATACAGAGGTCATTGCCCACCTTGTGGAAAAATTCTATCAGGGCAATCTCGAACAGGCTGTTTTGATGACGCTCAGGCAGCTGGTTGGAACTTATGGAATCCTGGTCATCCACAAAGACGAAAGCAAAATCGTCGCTGCGAAAAATGGCAGCCCCCTCGTTCTGGGGATAGGCGACCATGAGTATTTCATTGGAAGTGATGTCTCACCAATCGTCGAATACACAAAGAAAGTAATCTATCTGGATGACGGAGATGTCCTTACACTGACAAAGTCTGGCTATAACATCACCGATGGTGACAATACTGGCCAGGCCAAGAAAGTTGAAAGAGTTTCCTGGTCCGTTGACCAGATTGAGAAAAAGGGCTTCAAGCATTTCATGCTCAAGGAAATCTTCGAGCAGCCTGACAGCATCCTCAATACCATGCGGGGAAGGCTTCAGAAAGACAATGTAAAATTGGGCGGCCTAAACCTGCCGGAAACCCAGGTAAAGTCAATTAGCAGGATAATCATCGCGGCTTGCGGGACTTCCTGGCACGCTGCCCTGGTTGGCGAATATCTTATGGAGCAATACCTGAGGATTCCTGTTGAAGTTGAATATGCATCCGAATTCCGGTATCGCAGTCCTGTGCTCACCAAGAATGACCTTGTGCTCGTTATCAGCCAGTCCGGGGAAACTGCTGATACCCTCGCAGCATTGAAGCTGGCAAAGGCAAATGGGGCAAAAACCCTGGGCATTGTCAATGTTGTGGGCAGCACAATAGCCAGGGAAGCAGGCGGCGGTATCTACACCCACGCCGGCCCGGAAATCGGGGTTGCCAGCACAAAAGCATTTTCCAGCCAGGTAATAGCGCTGTGCATCCTTACCCTGCATATCGGAATCCTTCGCAAAATTGTCTCTCCTGCAAAAGCAAAAGAGCTTATTGCCCACATGCAGGACCTTCCAGCACAAATGAAGAGCATCCTAAGCCAGGCATCGGGAGTGGAGCAGATAGCAAAAAAATATGCAAAATCCAACAATTTCCTTTATTTGGGCAGGGGCTATGAATTCCCTATTGCCCTGGAAGGCGCGCTGAAGCTCAAGGAAATCAGCTATATCCACGCTGAAGGCTATCCTGCTGCTGAAATGAAGCACGGGCCGATTGCCCTGATTGATGCAAACATGCCGGTTGTTTTTCTTGCAAACGAAACAACTGCCTACGACAAGGTTATCAGCAACATGAGGGAAGTAAAGGCACGGCACGGCAAGATAATTGCCATTGCCAGCGAAGGTGACACCCTTATAACCCAAATCGCAGACGATGTAATTTTTATACCAAAAACGCTTGAAGTGCTTATGCCTGTCCTGAGCACAATCCCCCTTCAGCTGCTGGCGTACTATATAGCAGACCTGCGGGGCTGCGACATCGACAAGCCCAGAAACCTGGCCAAGAGCGTGACGGTGGAATGAAATGGAAAAAACAGAGTCAAACTCAAATATCAAAATAAGGGAGCTCAAACCAGAAGATTTTACATCGGGATTTTTTGAGAGCCTCAACAACCTGGCGCCAACTGAAGGCACAACCCCTGAATCAGCTATTGCCCATCTAAAAAAAATATCAAAAAACCCAGTCTACCACTTTTTTGTGGCTGAAAAGGATGGAAAGATAGTTGGCGTTACAACGCTTCTGGTCGAGGAAAAATTCATTCACGGCCTGTCAAAAGTGGGCCATATAGAGGACGTTTCAGCCAGGCAAGGCCATGAAGGCCATGGAGTAGGCTCTGCCCTTGTGCGCCACGCCACTCAAAAAGCCAAAGCCCTCGGATGCTATAAAGCAATCCTTGATTGCAGCGAAAAAACCGTAGCATTCTATGAAAAATCCGGCTACAAAAGGCACGGCGTGGAAATGAGGATAGACTTCAAATAGAATATCCATAAAATTATGCCTATTTTTCTTCTTCAAGAATTTATGTCAAATCCTCTACATTTGCAAGGATTTCTCCCCGCATGGTGTGCGTGAAAATATCTGATGCGTCCTCGAAGTACCACCTTATCTCCACATCGGCTTTTGTCTTGGCAAGAGTCGGAGACAGCTTGCAATCTGCCCATTCTGCATCTGGCGTGACATTATAAAGTGCAAGGATCCTGGTTCTGCCTTGCTGCAAACGCCATCCATTCTTGCTTGTGAATCCATCGTTCCATATTGACCCTACCGGAGCAGCGGATGTGGTAACACCACATGATAAGGAACCTCCTGTGACATTGAAACTTGTAATAATAATCCCCTTGCCCATACCATTTTCCAGTTCCAGAAATATTGTGCTGTTTGGATCTAGCATCGCCGGAGAAGCGCTTGGCGTTATTCTCAAGATATGATTCTTGCAGTTCAATCCCAGCTGCAATGTGCATTTCTCAGGCAGCATGATTGACGGGTTAAGCACGCCAAAGTAGCCCAGGGCCCCAATAACTATCAGCACAACCAATATGGCCCAGCCATAGGTCATCAAGAATTCAAGCGCTGCCTGGCCTTTCCCGGATTTCCTGAACATTAACTTGCCTCTTTTCTCTACTCTTTCAAATAGGTCATTACTCTTAATTATCATATTCTTAACTCATCAGCCTTATATATTTTTTGCTAAACCGCCTTGCATTTTCAGCTCAATTTCTCATACAGTTTCACGAACACATCCTTTGGGACAATTAATCCTGCATTGACAAGGCTATGCGCAAAATCCGAGCCCAGGTCATCCTCGCTTTCCCTTATCCCGGCTGCCATTATTGCTTTTAGGTTTCGTGTGCAAAAATAACCCTCATTCATTTTCAGTGCAACATTTTTTTTGCCAGCCAGGACATTGTTCCCGGCCAGGGTCACAAAGAATTCTGCAAACTGGGCCATATCTCCACTTATTTCAGCGCCGTGGACATAAAGCTGCCATTTGGCCAAATCCATTATGGCCTCGTCAAAATCCATTTTTTGCAGGTATTCTGAATGGTTTTTTTTCAGTATCTTTGCAATGAAATCCTCAAATGTTATTTCCCGCAGCTTATCAGGCTTAAACACCCTTCCCGCATAGCCTACAACTTTCTGCCTGCAGCCATTTTGCGTCCACTTGTTTTTTACAATGTACGCATATTCTTTTCCATTAATTCTCTTTATCCTGAAGAACATGGGATTGCCTTGTTTTAGGCACTATTTATTCTTTTCTGAATTTTTATTCAGTCCCGTTATTTGCCATGGCATCTCCATACTATTTCCATAATTCACAATGGAAATCGGCAACTTTAATATTATACCCTCATTTCATCTATTCAGTCATGGGAATCAAGCTTAGCCAGAGAATTCTCGGCATTGAAGAAAGCCAGACACTTGCGTTTGAGCAGAAGGCAAGGGAGCTCATCCACTCAGGGATAGATGTCGTCAGCCTGAGTGCAGGCGAGCCGGACTTCCCAACTGTGGGGCCGGCCAGAGAAGCTGCAATAGCAGCTGTTGAGGCAGGCAAAACAAAATACACAGATGTGGCAGGCACCCTTGAGCTGCGCCAGGCAATTTGCGATAAGCTTCAACAGGACAATGGATTGGCCTACCTGCCAAAGAACATTATTGTTTGTGTCGGCGCTAAGCAGGCGCTTTACAACATCTGCCAGGTATTGCTGGAAAAAGGGGATGAAGCAATAATCTCTGCTCCCTACTGGGCCACATACACTGAGCAGGTCAAGCTTGCCGAGGCCCAGCCTGTCATTGCCCCAACCGAAGGATTTCAGGTTACAGCCAGGAATATTGCATCCAAAGTCACCAAAAAAACCAAGCTCATAATCCTCAACTCTCCCTGCAATCCAACCGGCGCGGTCATCGAGAAAAAGGAATTGGTTAAAATTGCGGATTTGGCTGTTGAAAAAGGGATTATGCTCATATCCGATGAGATATACGAAAAAATAACATATGGAAAAGAGCACTTTAGCATAGCATCATTCAATGATAATGTAAAGGAGCATACAATAACTGTCAACGGGGTTTCAAAGGCATACTCCATGACAGGGTGGCGGATAGGGTACGCAGCAGGCCCGGAAGAAATCATCAAGGCCATGGTCAAACTGCAGGGCCAAGTCACTAGCAACCCAAGCAGCATTTCCCAGGCAGCAGCCCTGTATGCCCTCAAGCAAGGGCAATCAGACTCGGAGAAGATGGCACAGGAATTCCGGAAGAGAAGGGATTACGCGATGCAGAGGCTGAGCAAGATCAAGGGCATGCGCTGCAAGGTCCCAGACGGCGCCTTTTATGCGTTTCCTGACATATCAGGGATAGAGCAGGATTCCAGGAAATTTGCGCTGCAGCTCCTGGAAAAGGCCCATGTCTCAGTTGTGCCCGGCGCGGGATTCGGTTCCGAGGGATATCTCAGGATAAGCTATGCGACATCCATGAAAAAACTTGCAGAAGGCATGGACAGACTGGAAAGTTTTATAAAATGTCAGAATTTTCCGTCAAGTCTGTAACCGGTGGCAAGCTTTGCATGCATTTTCTTCCACTTGGCAGGAAAATTCTGAGCATGCTCAAGAACCACGAGGTCTGTGGAACCAAACATGACATTCCACCGGTCTCTGGCAGGTGGTTCTTGACAAATTACTGATGCATAGGATAAGAATCCAGATGGGTTGAATCCAGATGGTTTAGAAAGCAAAGAATGTGATACCATGAAAATCAATGTTTCAAGAACAATGTCGACACAGCATCCTGACAATGCATTCCAGCCTTTTTTCGCTGAAAATTCAATAATAGGCGGGGATGACGAGATAACAGAGGCATATTACTCTTTTTCGCACTTGAAGGTAAAGGAGCAGCTGTGGGACATTGAGGGAAAGGAGGTTGACAATTTTGTCATCAAGAAGTTATTTGCAAAATACGAATCCTTTTTCCAGAATATGCAGCTGGGCAAGGATATTTTTTTAACCCCGCGGGTTCCCAATCCCGAGGTTGAAAAAAGCGAGGCCAAGCTTCTGCTTGAGACCCTTGAAAGCATACCCCGCAGCTATGATATTGCAAGCATGTTCTATGGCAAGAATGTCGTGCCCCCTATCTTTGAGCTGTATCTGCCAATGACTACAAACAGCAGCTCTATTATCAGGATTGCCGAGTATTACAAGAAATATGTCGTGGGCAAGTCAAGCGCATCCCTTTTTCCAGGCGACATAAAAATTCAGGAATGGTGCGGTGAATTTCTTCCAGAAAAGATCAGGGTTACCCCTCTTCTTGAGACAAAGGAAAGCATGCTGAATGCGCCTTCAATTGTCAGCGATTATGTCAAGTCCCAGGGTGTTGATGATTATTACCGGGTATGGCTGGCAAGGAGCGATCCTGCGCTGAATTATGGCTCTTTTCCGACTATTATCCTGCTCAAAATAACCTTGCAGCGCCTGGCCGAGCTTGAAAAAAAATTGAGCCTGCCAATCCTCCCAGTGCTCGGCGTTGGCAGCGTCCCCTTCAGGGGCAACCTCACGCCCAAGAATGCCGAGACAATCATGAACGGCTATCCGTCTGTTCAGACCTTTACCCTCCAGTCGGCCTTCAAGTATGACTACCCGGAAGAACAGGTGCGAAATGCCATAGGCCAAATGAATAGCCGGAAAAGGTCCCAGCCAAAATACATTGACGAAAAAAAAGGCATGGAGGTCTTCGAAAAAGTCTCAGCTGAATATTACCGCCTGATAAGGGAGCTTGCGCAGAAGATCAATGAGTTTTCCACCTATATCCCGCAGCGAAGGAAAAGGAAGCTGCATATTGGGCTGTTTGGCTATTCCCGCGAGGGCCAGGGAATAAAGCTCCCAAGGGCCATCAGTTTTTGCGCCAGCCTTTATTCAATGGGCCTGCCACCTGAGCTGCTTGGCCTTAACGTGGTGACAAAGCAGGACCTTGAGGCCATAAATGTCAGCTATGAGAATTTCAACAGCGATTTCAGGGATGCTGCGCAATATCTTAATCCGGGCAATCTAAGGCATTTCCCTGTCTCTGTCCAGAAAGCTGTGCAGAAGGCCGCTAAGCTGATTGACTTCGAAATCAACGAGGAGCACAAAAGCCTGACAACCCGCATTATGGATGATTACAAGAAAATGAACTTTGCTTCAATGCGGGAAAATATCATCAGGGCCGGCCAGACCAGGAGATTCCTTGGCTAATCCAAAGTTTCACCTGGCCATTTATTGCATCACTCATCAATTCGCATCAATCATGAGGGAGGATAAACATGGAGCTTACTTCGCTTGATTTGCACTTCCTGGCCGAAGAACTTCAATACATGGTAAACTCAAAAATCAACAAGATTTACCAGCCCAATCCGGAAAGCATCCTCCTCCAGATACATGTACCGGCAGTCGGGAAAAAGATTGTAAACATCTTGCTCCCCTCGCTGATTTTTATTTCTGACGAAAAAGAAGCCCAGCCAGAAGCGCCCTCGGGATTTCCGATGCTGCTGAGAAAAAGGCTGTACAATGCAAGAATAAGGCAAGTCTCACAGCATGGCTTTGAGCGTGTCTTGACATTCAGGCTTGAAGTTGCGCCCGAGGGAAATAAAGCCGAGTATTTCCTGATTATTGAGCTATTCAGCAAAGGCAATGTCATTTTATGCGACTCAGGCTTCAAGATAATTTCCCTTCTCAAGGAACAGGCGCTCAAAAACAGGCCGCTGCAAAGGGGCATAACCTATGCTTATCCGAAGAAAAAATACAGCCCTCTTGGGATTGAGCCAGGCCAGATTGCTGAAATGGCGTCAAATTCAAGGCATGATTCCATAGTCAAGACAATTGCAATTGAGCTTTCCATGGGAGGCGCAAATGCTGAGAAAGTCTGCGAAATGGCAGGCATTGGCAAGAATATCTCAAAAATTAATCCAGATGCAGCTGCCAGGCTTGCCGAGGCCATAAGGATGGTTTTGCTGGAGAAACAGCATGGAAATTACAATTCCTGGGCCATGTCGCAATGGAAAGCTGCAGAGGCAGCCGAGGAATCAAGGGTTTCGCCGGCAGTTGCAAAACTGGAGAGGATGATGGCCATACAGATGAAAAATATCCAGGAGCTGGAATCAGAAATTGCTGAAAACAACCAAAAGGCAGATTATCTCTATCTAAAATACCAGGAAGTCAGCGGGTTTCTCAATTCAATCCGCGATGCAAGGAAAAAAATGCCGTGGAAGCAGATTGAGGAAAGACTCAGGAAGCACAAATCAGTGAAATCAGTAGACCCATCCAAAGGAAAAGTGACGCTTGACTTATAGCCTGACTTATAAAATGCCTGGCATATAGACTGGCGTATAAGATAATTGCCCGCATCCCAAATTTTTAGCCTGGCTGGTAGAATGCCAAGCATCGGCTAAACTCAAAAAATTCTGCCATGCGCCAGTTTATTCGTGACTTTAACCACTATTCTCGGAAATCTGCCAGGATCCCGCGCCATTTCCCCGGCAACCTGCCCGAAAGCCAATTTAATTCCCGCACCGGACTTAATTCACCAAACAATAAGATATTATGGAGGTGTTAATATGGTAAGGTTGAAATTAGGGGAAAAGAAAGTCGAGCAGCTTAAGAAAATGCCCTTGATTGAAAGCAAGGTTTTCAAGACGCCTGACGAGAGATTTATTGTGCACAGGACAATAATCTCCCAGGTAAAGCCTGTAGAATATTACAAGGCGATTCTTGAGAATGAATCAGAGGACTATTAGCCTTGTCTGGTTATTTTTTTGTTTCTTTATTTATTTTTTTATTTTGGCTCACTCATTTTCCCAGGTTGTACACATAGGTATCAAGCCCCTCAATTTGCCTCAAGGCAGTTCGCCTGAACAATGCCTCCCTAAAATAATTGTCAATTTGCACGCCGTGCCGCTGAAGGTCTGTGTTCAGCCTGCTGTACAGTTTTTTGCCTTCATTGTCCAGGTCCGTGAGCAGGACCACCTTGTCTGAGATGGCTGAAATTTCCTCCACCGCCTGAAACAGTGGCTTTTTGTCAAGGGAAAAAACATTGGTTATGCCAAGGCGCTGCAAGGCAGCACGGTCCTTTTTTCCCTCTACGACAATAAGCTTTCCCGAATCTGCAAGTTCCTGCAGCCACCCATTGATGAATTCCAGTGCATTTTGAGCCATCATTTGGAAAAAACAAACTCTTATAAATAAAAAATTTGTTGCTGTGCCATGATACATCTTTCAACTTTATTGCAGCACTACAAGCGGGATGACATTCAGGCTGAAATGCTTCTAACAGCAAAGGACAGGGAAATCGCCGTCAAATTTGCCGACAGGGGGTTTGGAAAAAGGCCGGATACATTGGCATATGGCAATGACATTCTTGAGCTGGCAAAGCAGGGCGCCACTTCTTTCCACGCAAGCGAGGAGCGATGGAAAAACATAATGCGGATAGACACCTCTATGCGCCGCCAGGAGCTGGATGAGCTTAGGACTGGCTGGGATCTTATACTAGACATTGACTGCCATTTTTTGGAATACTCCAAAATGGCGGCTGACCTTACAATAAAAGCCCTGAAATATAATGATGTGAAAAGCATATCCTGCAAGTTTTCCGGAAACAAGGGCTTTCATATAGGTGTTCCCTTTGAGGCCTTTCCTGAAAAGGTTGCAGGCCAGGACTTGCAGCTTTTATTTCCAGAGGCCGCGCGGAAGATTGCAATGTATATCAGGGAAATGATAAAAAAGCCCCTGGGGGACAAGATTCTTGAATACGAGAAGCATGATTTTGCAAGGATTCTGGAGAAGACAGGCGTCGATGAAAGCAAGATAAAGTATTTTTCATCTTCAAAAACAGGCGGCCAGACCGAGCATCTCAATGTTGAGTCATTCCTGGACATTGACACCATCCTCATCTCTTCAAGGCACCTTTACAGGATGGTATATTCTTTTAATGAGAAGTCAGGACTGATTTCTGTGCCGGTTGACCCTGCAAAGGTTTTGGAATTTTCCAAGGAGCAGGCCAAGCACCCTGTCAAGGTCAGCGCATTCAGGTTTTTGGATGCATCAAGGACTGTAAATGGGGAGGCAAACAAGCTGTTTGTCCAGGCATTTGACTTTTCTGCCAGGCAGGAAGAGCAGGAAGAATTCAGGCCAAAGCGGGAATTTTCAATTCCCTCAACTGCCATACCTGAAAAATTCTTCCCGCTGTGCATTCAAACCGGCCTCAAGGGGCTTAAGGACGGCAGGAAAAGGTTCATGTTCATTCTTGTGAACTTCCTGGTTAATGTTGGCTGGGATTATGAGCAGATTGAAAAGCTTCTCTTGGAATGGAACAAAAAAAACCACGAGCCCTTGCGGGAAAATTACCTCGTCGGCCATGTCCGGTACCACAAGACCAGGAAGGAAAAGATTCTTCCACCGAACTGCGACAACGAGATGTATTATGGCTTTTTTCCAGCATGCAAGGCAGATGCTGGCCATGCAGGGATAAAGAATCCCGTGCAATGGGCTAAAAAACGAGCAAGAATGGCAAATTTCGGGCCGGAAGGCGAGGAAAAGCCAAAGAGAAGGCGAAGAAAGAAGGATGAGGATGAGATGTGACGCCTTCGATTCCATCAGTTATTGATTTCTTCCGCCAAACAAGGAGATACCATCTATATTTTCTGGGACTTTGTATCCAGCAATATCTGCCAATGTTGGCCTTAGGTCAACCAGCCTTGCAGCCTTAACTTCTTTTCTGGGTAATTCATCAGGGCCCGCAAACATCATCATGATCCTGCTTTGTGAGCTATGAAGAGAGCCATGCGTTCCCACCCTATCTGCATTAAACAGGGCAAATGGATGGATAAGGTTCCTGTTTTTTCCGAAATCATAGCCGTCTGCAGCGAAAATTCTAAGATCAGGTGAAAGTTCATGGTTGAGCGATTCGGCTATTCCGACCACAGCGTCGGGATATTGCTGCTCGCAGGTCCAGTCCAGGGATTCCCGAGAAGTATGCCATTGGGCAAGCTTTTCAGCCAGGTTATCGGGATATCCAAAAGGATTTGAGCTTGTAAGTTGAATCATTCTGTATAATCCTCTTTTCTTCACGATATCAGCCGTGCCCATCCGTGAGAACACTCTTCGAGTTCCATTTCCATTTTTCGAAATAACCTGATCAATGGCATTATTATTCAGAAGTGCGTGAATTTTTCCCTCCAATTCGCTTTCAGAATGATCTCTCAGCAGATAAACCTGTCCAACACTATATCCATAGCTAAGAACCAATGAATCCGGATCGCCATTTCTGGTTCTCCAAATCATAGGATTGAAACCCGCCTCCCTTAAAATTTCATTTGGATTCATGTTATCATGGACGGGTGCCATCGAATGGTCTGACACAACCACAATCACTGTATCATCATATCTTCCGTTCTCTTTCAATGCATTGACTATTTTCCCAATGCGCCTATCATCTTTTATGTATACTTTAGCAAGTTTTTCCGTATCGCTGTGCCTGTGGCCGTAATAGTCCCCGGTGGGAAACCACGCAAAAATTAGTTTTGGGTCCTCGTTCCTTATTATATCCACCACTCTCGCAGTGGCAAAATCGTCCATTCCACGGCGTCCTTTCAAAAGATGGACTTGTGCAATTGATGTGCTGTAAGCATGCTTGTCATCCGCATGGTCATTCCACGGAAACAGTACAGAATACGCTTCATCGGGGAAATCCCTGAATACCGTATCACGTTTGGCCGTGTTTCCTTTGGAGAAATGCTCTAATCTTGTCAAATCCTTGATTCTGCGAGTTTTTTTGTTGTAGGTTATAGCTCCGCCCATGAATGGAAACGAGCCTGTGCTTGCTGCTTGACCAGCTTCCTGTGTGGATGATGGGCTGACCGTGACTGCATTTCGGACGGTTATGAATTCCCTATCCATTACATTTCTTTCCAGGTGCGGCATGCGCCCTTGGTAAAGCTCGTTATTGAAAATTCCAACATTGGGCCCATCAAAATACAGAACCAAAACCCTATAATTTTCTCGCATCCCCATAAAGATAAGATTCAAACCACAGATTTATAACTCTTATGGAATAGTAAAAGAAACCTCAACACTCAATTTTAACCCTGGTTGAATATCATTCTGCCAATTCTGACCATGGTACTCCCTTCCTCAATCGCAATCTCAAAATCATTGCTCATTCCCATTGAAATCCATTTCAGGCCAATTTTCTCATTCAATTCCTTCATCTGCCTGAAATATGGCCGTGTTTTTTCAATTTCTTTTTTATCAAAATACGGCGCAATGCACATCAGGCCTTCCAGCCTAAGATTCAGGAATTTTGTCACGCCATTGCAAAGCTCAAGCGCATTTTCAGGAATCACGCCGTGCTTGGTTTCCTCCTTTCCAATGTTCACCTCGACAAGGACAGGCATGGCCTTTCCAAGCATCCTGCATTCTTGGTCGAGCTTTCTCGCCGCCCCAATCGAGCTTATTGACTGGACGCAGTCAAAGTATTGCGCTATAAGCCTGATTTTATTGCTCTGCACGGCACCCAGGAAATGCTTTTCGACTTTTGGCAGGCCCTTAATTTTTTCAACTGCATCCTGAATCCTGTTCTCGCCGATTATTTGCACTCCCTGGGCAATGGCTTCCTTTATTTGGCCAGCATCCGCATATTTTGTGACAGCGACCAGTCTTATCTGAGAGGAGTTTCTTCCTGATCTGGCCGCAGCGCTTGCTATTCTTCCATTCACCATAGCAATATTTTCTGAAACGCTCATAGCTTTGTGCCTTCTTCCTTGATTGTATTCAGAATAAGTTGTGTTTCAGTCCTTTCAATAAAATCATAGGTCTGGATTTTCTTCAGGAAGGCATCCATGCTTTTCCTGTTCTTGAATCTGGCAATTATGGTTGAATCAAAATCGCCCGTCTTGTCATACACCGCGAATACATTTGGATGGGTCGCAATCTTGTTTTCAACATTGAACAGCTTTCCCTTTGCAACCCTGATCTCTATCATCACAGGAACGTCGTAGCCCAGCCTGTCATAATCCAACAGGGCGCTGTACTTCTTAATTATGCCTGACTGCTCCAGCTTTTTCACGCGGTGCATCACAGTTGCAACGGATACCCCTACTTTTTTGCATATTTGCCTGTAGGAGAGCTTGGCATTGTCCTGCAGCACTCCCAGGATCTTTTTGTCCGTGTCGTCGATTTCCATACGCATCAATTGTTTAGTTATAGCAGGTTTAATTCAATTAATTGAAACATATATTTAAAATTAACTTTTTTATGTAAACAAATGATACAGTAAAAACCACAAAATTATTTATATTGTTTAAAATTCCTGGAATGGATGAGGACAGCCAAACAGCTTGCGCAGGATCCGGCAATGATGCAGGATATTTCAAGATTTGATACCATGCATCTGGATTTGGTCAGCTACCTTGAGGATGATATGCCTGACATGGGCATGGAAGATGAGATTGAGGCGCGTTAAGCTGTCAATCCAAAATTTTGCAGCCGGCCCTGATTTCTGTTTGTCAATTCCTTAAGACTATTTTACAGGCAACTTACTTGCTAGCCATGTGGCTGCAATTTTGTGGAGGGGAAAAAATGGAGTCTGAAATGACCGAGATGGCTGTTGTGCCAAAGGTGCACAGGGCAGAAATAAACATCAATGCCAGCACGCTGGCCCTAAAGAATTTCTTCGAGCTTGTCCGCCTGAATAACATACAGGAAATTGACATCAGGTTTACAGACCTGCACGGAAGGTGGCAGCATTTCAGTGTGCCGATTGCAGAATTCGGAAGGACTGAAAAGGATGCAACCATATTCCAGCACGGCATCGGCTATGACGGAAGCTCAATCAGGGGCTTTCAGGAAATCCATGAAAGCGACATGCTGCTGTTCCCTGACCCCAAAACTGCAGTGCTGGACCCATTTATGCCCAATACCATAACAATGATTGGAAACACAGCAGACCCCGAGACTCTTTCCATGTATCTGAAAGACCCCCGCAACATTGCCATAAAAGCGTTTGCCTACATGAAATCGCTCGGAATTGCCGACGAGGCTTTTTTTGGGCCTGAGCTGGAATTTTTTATCCTTGACAGTGTAAGGTATTCTGTCAATGCGCAAAGCTCATTTCACGAGATTGATTCTGAAGAAGCACCCTGGAATTCAGGAAAGCCTGAAAATGGCACATCCCATAAAATACGCCACAAGGAGGGCTATTTTCCCACGCCGCCCATGGATACCATGCATGCCCTGCGGTCTGAGATAACTCGCTATCTCCAGTCTGTTGGCATTTCAGTTGAGTACCATCATCATGAAGTAGCCACCGGCGGGCAAAATGAGATTGACATGAAATTTGCCTCATTGCTGTCCATGGCTGACAAGGTGATGTTCTACAAGTATATTGTGACAAACGCTGCGCACAAGAACGGAAAAATTGCCACATTCATGCCCAAGGTTCTTTACGGCGACAATGGGTCAGGCATGCACGTTCATCAGAGCCTTTGGAAAGACGGCAAGAATCTTTTTTATGACCCTAACGGCTATGCCGGGCTGAGCCAAATGGCCTTGTGGTATATCGGAGGGATACTCAGGCACGCGCCTGCGCTTTGCGCCTTTATTGCTCCAACAACAAACTCATACAGGCGCCTGGTGCCCGGGTTTGAAGCGCCTGTCAACCTTGTTTATTCAAGGAGAAACAGGAGTGCGGCAATAAGGATCCCCACTTACTCCAAGTCGGAAAAGGCCACGCGCATTGAATTCAGGACGCCTGACCCAATGGCAAATCCCTACCTGTCATTCAGCGCCATGCTGTTGGCAGGAATTGATGGCATAATCAACAAGATTGACCCGGGAAAGCCATTTGACGGCAATGCCTATGAGCACAAGGGTGAATTGAAGCTGCCTTCAGTGCCATCATCGCTCTATGAATCCCTGGATGCACTGGAAGCTGACCACGAATTCCTGACAGCAACAGGGGTATTTCCAAAAGAGCTGATTACAGCCTGGATTGGCATGAAAAGAAAAGAGGCAGACGAAGTCAGGCTGTCCATCCCCCCGAAGGAATTTGAGCTGTATGTCAGTGGCTGAACCAGCCTGTTGGGATGCGGCAACTAAGCAATCCGCGGCCACCTACGGGGCCTGCCTTTCATTGAGTAACCATTTCATTGAGTAAAATATAAATAGGGACTTGCACCATTTCACTGCAATGAGGCTCAGAAAATTTCTTATTGTAGTGGTGGAGCTTTTCTTTATTTTGCTATTTTACAAATTCCTGAAAAGCTCAACTGGCCTTACAATCGGCCCGTATCTCCTGGTTGCCTTACTCTTGATTTTTGTGCTGAATTATTACCTGGCCAAATGGGAGCTCATGGGTGAAATTGGCAGGACAATCCTGTACAAAATATTCAGCAGGACCGCATTTACCGGAGACTGGTTTGGCATCCTTACAATGTTCTTCGTGGTGATAGGCTTTTTTATCTCACAGGTCCTGTTCCAGAGCGCTTTCATGGTTTACTTGATAGTCATTGTGGGCATTGTCTTTGCATTCTATCTTTTCCGCTCAGGAAGGCCCAACTCAGATACGCATGCACTGCTGCTCATCGGCTTTTTGGTCGGGATTGGCATAGGCGGCAAATATGCCAACAATCTGTTCATAATCCTTGTATTTGTCCTGGCCAATATTTTCCTCTATTTTACAAGCTATCCCGGGGAAAGGGAAAAGGGCTTATCCTAATTGGCGCGCCCTATCAATATCATCCATGCTTCTGCGATTCCTCAGATTTTCTTGCCAACTGCATGGCTGATTGCCTTGCCCCACAATAGGATTTATTAAGAGCAGCTATTTCCAATTTTACATGGCTAACCGAATAGCAGTTGTCCAGAATGAGAAACTAAAGGACATGAACAAGAAGCTTTACGTGCAGTCCTTATGCCCGGTAAACAGGGCAGGCACTGAATGCATCACTATTGCCCCGGATAAAAGGCTTCTGATTGATGAGCTCACATGCATAGGCTGCGGGATATGTGTCAAGGCAGCGCCGGAGGCAATTAAGATAATCAATCTTCCGGAGGCTTTGGAGCAGGACCCAATCCATCGCTACGGCGAAAACCAGTTTGCGCTTTACAACCTTCCCACTCCAATGTTTGGCAAGGTGGTTGGAATCTTGGGAATCAATGGAATTGGAAAATCAACAGCCCTGAAAATACTTGCTGGCCTCATACAGCCGAATTTCGGGGATTACAGGAACAAAAAAATCGGCCAGGCCGAGCTCTTGGAGAGATTTAAGGGAACCGAAGCCCAGGTATTTTTTGAGAAAATCCTGAAAGGCGAAATTAAGATAAGCTACAAGCCGCAGCAGGTTGACCTTATACCAAGGCAATTCAACGGCAAAGTCGGGGACCTGCTGAAAAAAGTCGACGAAAAGGGCCAGCTCGAAAGGGTAGCCAAGCGCCTGGAGCTAGTTGAAATCCTTGGGCACAGGCTGAAAGACATTTCAGGCGGGGAGCTGCAGCGTGTTGCCGTGGCAGCCGCATCGCTAAAGAAAGCTAACTTGTACATTTTTGACGAGCCGACCTCCTATCTCGACGTGAAGCAGAGGCTGAATGTTGCCTCCTTCATCAGGGAACTGGCAAATGAAAGCACAGCAGTCCTTCTTGTGGAGCATGATCTGATTATCCTGGACTACATGACTGACCTGGTCCATTTAATGTACGGCCAGGAAAGTGTGTATGGTGTAGTGAGCCAGCCCAAGTCCACAAAAGCAGGAATCAACATCTATCTTGAGGGGTATCTCAAGGAGGAAAATGTCCGTTTTCGCGACCATAAAATAAAGTATTTTGAAAGGCCGCCGAGAAAAATCGAGCGCGAGCGCTACCTGACTTCATGGCAGGGGATTAGGAAAAGCCTTGACAAGTTTTCGCTGGAGGCATCAGAAGGCACTTTGCACCGTGGAGATACAGTTGGCATCCTCGGGGAAAATGGCATTGGAAAAACAAGCTTTGTAAAAATCCTTGCAGGGGTAATGGATGCCGATGCAGGTGAAATCACAGATAAGGTGGTTGTCTCATACAAGCCGCAATACCTTGAGGCCAGCGATGACCTTGTGATGTCTGTTTTGCACGATGCTGTCAGGAAATATGATGCCCAGCTCATAAAGCCATTGGGCATTCAGCCCCTTCTGCTTAAGCCGCTGAACGAGTTGTCAGGGGGAGAATTGCAGAGGGTGGCAATTGCGCTGTGCCTTTCCAAGCAGGCGCAGCTTTACCTCTTGGACGAGCCATCAGCCTACCTTGATGTCGAGCAAAGGCTGTCAGTTTCAAAGGTTATCAGGAGCTTCATGGAGGAAAAGGATACTGCCGCCCTGGTAGTCGACCACGACCTGCTTTTCCTTGACTACCTGTCAGAAAAACTCATGGTTTTCCAGGGCAGGCCTGCCCTACACGGCCTTGCCAAGGGCCCCTTTGACATGGAAAAAGGCATGAATCTTTTCCTGGCTGATATTGGCATAACTTTCAGAAGGGATGAAATCAGCAAAAGGCCAAGGGCCAACAAGCCCGGCAGCCAGCTTGACAGGGAGCAGAAAGAAAAAGGCAAGCTGTATTATGGATAAAGTTAGAATTGATTAGTCACGCATGCCCTCTGCTTTCCCCATCAATTATCCCGCCTGCAACAAGATGCGCAATTCTCAGCGGCTCAGGTATCTGTGCATGGGAAACTGACAGCTTCAGGAATTCCCCTGCCTTGTTTAATGTTGTTCCGGCCACTTGGACATGCAGCTTGCCAATTTTTTGGATTTTGCCTGCGTTTTCAAGAAGCTTAATCTTATTCTCCATCCCGATCTTGGCCAAAGCGTCTGCCATCTCCTTTATCCTCGGAGCCCGGCGCATCACTACTATAACTGGCAGCGCAGTTGCCTTGCTGAGCCTGTTGATGTCAATCACATTGAATCCTGCAACAGCAATGCCCTTTAGAAATATGCACCTCAATTGCGGGCGGAATTTGCATTTTTTGACCATTGATGCAATTTTCCCTGTGGCATCTTCCCCGTCCACTCTGGCCCTGGATGACAAAACACCGTCCATAAATTGCCCGCCGCGGTAGACAATGCCAACTAGCATTGCTGTTTTGTCCCTGAACTTGTCAAAAGGCGCATCATCGATTCCGATGACGCGTATTTCCCTTTTCATTTTAAGGAAGAAGCTATTTGGCAACTATGAGCGTGCTTGTAAGCTTGACCTCGCTTAAGCTCCTGATCTTTTCCATGACAAAGGTCCCGAGCTCTTCAGGCGAACTGACATTCACCTTTGCCATTATGTCCCACTCGCCAAACAATATGTGCACATCCATGACCTCCTTATGCTTCTGGAGCTGGGTCTGGATTTTTTTCTCGTCGCTGTGCTTAAGGGCAATTAAAACATACGCTATCATTCGGACCACCCCTGATTTTGAAATTAAGTTGGCTATTTGCTAATATTGTTTTTTCATTATAAAAATCTTCGCTAAACCCTTCTGGCAAAGCTCAAATATCCGGTATGGCCTATCATCCTGGACATCGGCCTGACCTTCCTTTCAGCCACTTCCCAGCTTCGTTCAATTATTTCTATTGTCTTGACGTGCACAAAATCATCCCTGGCGTGCAGTGCATTGACGAAGTCAGCCATCTGCGGCACTGACGGCGAATACGACACAAGGAAGCCCCCGTTCTTCAGGGCCTTTGACGCATGGTCTATAACCTTCCACGGCTCAGGCAGGTCCAGGGTAACCAAATCCACATTTTTCTCATCAATGCCCTTGTATATGTCACCATTCTTCAAAGTTATATTTTTTAACCCTAGGAATTCAATGTTTTTCCTGACAACCTGGAAAAAATCCTCCCGGATTTCATATGCAGTGACTTTTTTTGCAATGTTGGCAAGGAAGCAGCACATTGCCCCGCTGCCTGCCCCTGCATCAACAGCAATGCTTTTGGAATTCAGGCCTGTTTCTGCAATTATAAGGCCAATGTCCTTCTGGGCGACAATCTGCGCATCCCTCCTGATTTTCCTGTACACATCAATGAATGACGGCTCAAAAATATGAAGCTCCTTCCCTGTGTTTGTAGATACCTTCCCGGACTTCCTTTTCAGGTCTTTTGCTGACACGAACCCGAACTGGCAGTGATAGTCTTTTGATATGTCTTTAACAAAGAATTTCCGCCCTTTGTCCGCAATTAATATTCTCGAAGGCATAACTAAAAAGAAAATTCAAGGTTATAAAAACCTTGGTAATCCAAACATCTGCGGTTTATCGCTTATTTTTTCCTGCCGGCCTTTTTCATCTGGTCCCTGCAGCAGGAGCACATGGGCATGACAGTCTTGGACAATCCCTTGAGGATTATCAATGCTGCAATGAAGACCCACCAGTCCCATTTAAGCCAGTACACATTCGCCAGAATCAGGATGCCGCCAACAATCCACATCATCCCTCGGCACTTGTTGCAATAGCCACCGTGACAGTATATCTCTCCCATTCATCCCACCTCCCGGGCGTAAGTGCTTATTTTATTATTTATCGACTATAAATAATTATCGATTTTAGAGTAGTAAAACCTATATTTTTTTAAGGACAAAATTTATAATCAAGGCAATAATCCAGACTGGCATGAACATCCATCCTATTTTTGTGCATTTTCCTGTTGCATTGTTTACTCTGTACTCCATCTCTGAGATAGTTCACAGTAAAAAGCTGAATTCGGCTGGCTGGTGGTTCGGTGTCAAGGCTTCCATGCTGTTTATTGGAACGCTTTCAGCTTTTCCAAGCGTAATAACCGGCAAAATGATTGAAGATGAGTTTGAGCGGGGAGCCTTTCACAAGCTTGTTGAAACCCACCAGAATTTTGCATACATGACAACTATTTTCTTTATGGTGGTGTCCTTGCTATACCTTGTCGCAATTCTGGATAGAACAAGTTTCGCAGAAAAGTGGAGGCAAAACCCGCTGTTTCGCAGAATTGCTGCAATAAACTCTTTCCTGCTTGGCTCATGGTTTGCTGTTCTTGTTGGCCTGGCCGGGCTGGCGCTGATAACAATAACAGGCGCGCTTGGCGGTGCCATTGTGCGCGGCCCGGATGTGGACCCGGTCGCGAGATTTGTTTACAATATGATCATCTAAGAAAATTAAGAGAGCGGGCAGAGCGTTTACGATAAGGGCTTTAAACTTTTGGAGAATCGGGTAAATTGTTCTTTATTTCAAATTTTACGGGCTCTAAAAATGCATAAATTTATATAGTTCTAATATGTAACATATGTTACAAAATGAAACCTATTGTTCCAAATATGTTACTTAAGTTATATTATGAAACCGCAAGACAGAAAGTAGTAGAGGTATTGTTTAAGTATCCCGACAGGGAATTTAGCCTATCTGACCTAGCCAAGGTAGCTGGAGTAGCTAAAGCACATATTGGCAAAGTCCTGAATGATTTTAATAAACTTGGTCTTATAGACATTACTAAACTTTCTAAAATATGGCGGATAAGGGCCAAGATGGACAACCCGCTATACATCAAAAATAAAATCATATACAATCTCAATCTTGTATACCAAAGCGGTCTTGTGGAGCAACTTATCACCGATTTCAACAATCCAAAAGCGATTGTCCTGTTCGGCAGTTTTAGGAAAGGGGAAGATATTTCTGGTTCTGATATCGACATAGCCATAGAAACAGACGAAGATATTGACTATCAAACATTTATATTTAAGGAAGAAACACAGCTTGAGAAGCAGATTGAAAGAAAAATACAGATACATAAATTCAACCGCAAGAAAATTGATATTAATGTATTCAATAACATTGCAAATGGTATTTTACTATCTGGTTTCCTGGAGGTTAGGCCATGAAGAAGGAAAATATAGAATATTACCTAAAGACAGACCAGCTCAGGTTGAGGCAAAGAGACCTCCAGCAGGTTACATCCATGATAAAATCTGCGGAAACAAACGCTACTGTTGCCAATTCTGTTGGCCTAAACGAAGACTCTGCCACTCTGATTTTTAGAGAAATCTATGAGTCTATAAGACAACTAGGAGATGCGAAGTGGTGGTTGAATGGATATGAGCCGAGAAACCATGAAGTTAGCATAGAGATTCTTAAGGCGTTTGAAATAAAAGAAAAAATCATGCTGAACCATCTGACTCGCTTGAAGAAAATCCGGCATGATGCAAACTATCGTGGGTACAAAGTCACTGTCCAGCAAGCCGAAGAGATAAAGACATTCTGGAAGAAGTGCGCAACAGAAATTATCGCCTCCTTGAAAAAAGAGTTAAAATAGAAAAGAGCGGGCAGAGGGATTCATCAGAGCTGGCCTCAGCTCGCACGGAACTTAGGGAGTTGTTCGCTTCGCTCAATCTCCCGAACTAATGAGATTGGCTCTTTGCTTCATTTATACGCACAATTAAAGTAAATATCTTAAGTATAAAGGAATAGGTTACCACTAAAGAAAGGCTCAATCTTATTCCTTAGGTTGCCATTCGTAGACTTTATCATGGTGGTCAAAGTAGTATATGTCAACAATTTCATTTTCATGGTCTATTTTGAAAATCAGAACAAAATGTTTGTCAATATGGACTCTTTTGAACGATTGTAAGGGGGTTCTCAAGAATTTGTAATCGTGTTCAGGGTTGTTCCTTATTTCCTCAATTTTCTTATAAATTATTGCCAGCTGCTTCTTGTTTTTCTTTGAAAGCTTGCTAAATATCTTGTCTGCTTCTGGTTTGATATCAAGATTATACATCTATTTCAACCCATATCTCGTTGCAAAGTCATTGACCCTGATACTTTTCTGCTTTTCTATTTGTTTCATTTTTGCAATGAATTCAGGCCTGAGTTCAGGTTCACCTTGCTCTTCAATATACTTTTCAACAACAAAACTAATTGCCTCACTTTTGTCTTTCAATCCGTGCTGTGCTTTTACAATATTCAGAACCCTATTGGTATTCTCGTCCAAGTTGACCAGCGCATTTACCATATAATATCACCTTAGTTAGACTAAGTTTAACTTATTTATATAGTTTTCGGTTTTGAATGCAGTTAAGTGAGTATAAAAGGTTTGGCAACATCAAAAAAGTTAAAAAAATAAAAAAAATAATTTGTTAGTTAATAAGCTTCTAAGCTGATTCTATTGTCTTTTTTGCTTCGTCAAGACTAATGGCACCAACTGCTAAAGCCAGTCAGATTTCGGGAACTATAGCCCAATTATGATTAACTTTCTGTATGGACACCAGCATTTTTTTGCCTTTATAGTAATCTACAATGGCTTCAGCAGGTGTGCTGTTCTCTCCATGAACTTCTGCCAACTTTGCAAGTTTAATTATTCTAGGACCCAACCAATAGTCATAGTAACAATGACCATTGTCAGCCCATACATCAATCCCATGTTGCCCTTCATTCGAAAAGCAATCAAGCAGACTCTCAAAGCTGTCTGCTCCGGGATTCCAAAGGTTTGGCTTGCGTAAGCCATCAGCATACACAGCTACCTCTCTCAGTGCGAGTCTTGATTCCTCAAACTTTCTACCAATATACTTTCCCATTGCATCGTATACTTTCATATCAAAATCATTCATGTTAATCAGTCCTCCATCTAATTTGCATTATGTAAGTTAAATTTCGTCCATAAAACAGGTTTCTGCCAGAAGCTTTTCTCAGGTTTTTGCCTTAGAGGTTTACAAGACCAAGCAAAAAGCGAAGAAAGGCCCTTGAGTGGCAGGGAACAATGGTTTAGAATGTTGTAGTTGTAACTGTAGAAAAGAGGATATTTAATTTAATACATTCTATGTTTTTCATACAAACTTGAAAAATGTAGCTATTAATAAATATTTGCCTAAATATCTGACTTTTCGAAATTCTCGTCTATAAAATTAGAATTAAAAGAGCGGGCAGAGGGATTCGAACCCCCGAATAACCGCTTTCTCCTGCAATTCTGGTAACTGCAGGCGGTCGCCTTACCGCTTGGCCATGCCCGCGGATTTTTAACAAAAATCCGGTAAAAACAGGAGGAGCACAAGTCTTTTGGGAATTTCGCTTTGCTCAATACCTAAAACCCCATGCATAGCCATTTAATACTGTTTATAAAACTTTGTGGAAATTTATCCAAGCCGCAATCATCTGAATTTACCGTATAGCCTGTGGCCTGCTTTTAAGAGAAGGACAATCAGTACGCCATAAATCAGTAGCCCTCCGAACAGGCTATTACTCGGGGGGGAGTTCAGGATTATGCCAAGTACCACCAATAATATCAGGAGTGTTATGTGCTCCTCCTCAATCCAGGTAATGATGCGTCGCATACCGTTATCATACTTGAAAACTTATTTATATTTTTCCATAATCAGCATGGTACCTCCTGTTGACTGCTTTTATCGACCATAATATTTAAATAAGCTTGTTCATACTGCATATGGATGAGGTTCCGGCACAGACTGACACTGGGGATTCTTCTGGCAGCAGTTATTTTGCTGAGCGCGTGCAGCAGTATTAAGGTGAGCAACACTGCGCAGAATACGGCTCCTGAGCCAACGGCTCCTGAGCCGCAGTGCAAAAAGGATGCTGACTGCATGCGGGTTTTCGGCTCTACCCTTGGCGTGTGCCAATATGCCTTCTGCGAAAAAGAGATCTGCAGGAAAAGGCCTGTCCAGGACTGCTGCGGCAACGGTGTGCAGGAAGAAATTGAAAACAACATAACAGGCAGCAAATGCACTTGCCCCGAGGACTATGGCAAGTGCGAAGGCAACCTTGTTTACATGGATTCCAGGGGCAGGGAGCAAACCTCAAGCTACATCTTCTGGGCGTGCAATGCCAATGCGCAATGCGAAATGCAGTATGAAGACACGCTCCAGAAAACAGCGGAATATTTTACCACTTTTGCAGGCTCAGGCTTCTCATTCAATTTTTATGTCAGCTATCCCAACCCATTCTATCACAACAGCTCTGAATTCAGGGTTGAGTATAAGCTGACAGACCTGGACACCAAGGTTGTAGACCCGAGCATCAAATTCACTGAGATCAGGCTGATGGAAGGCACAAATATCCTGTATAGGGCAGGACTTAATCTGAAATTCAGCAAAGTTGGGCAGACCAATATCACAATGATCCCCATGTCTTCATATGATATAATCTATCCGGAAGAGAAAAAAAGCGTTATCTTGTCATTGGACTATGAATATATCCCCTTAAAGAAGACAGTGGATGCTGATAAGAATGAGATTTATACACCAATGGACCCCGAGAGGAAGAAATACCAGACCACTATAAGGGATCCAGTCATTTTCTTGGAAAAGGCAGTCGCAGAGAATTGAATTAAAACGAGCCTGGAGGGATTTGAACCCTCGACCTACAGCTTTCCTTCATTAGGTTAGAAGGCTGTCGCCCTTCCAGACTAGGCTACAGGCTCATGGCAGTATGGTAACCGCTGCCTTATATAAAGATTATTGCAGCGCAAACTCTGCCAAATCCCTGTATTCAGGCCCATCCGGAGTCAAATTGCTCTGCTTCAGGAAGATCCTGTCAACTGGAAATGCAATTGATCTCAGCTCGGCCTTTTCCAGGCTGCTCCTGAACATCTCCTTGTCATCAATAAACTTGACCCTTGCCAGAGTAATATGCGGAACAAAATCATCTTTTGGAAACATCCCTCTTAGGCAATTTTCCACATCCAGATGCAATGCTTCATACCTGCTTTCAGGGCCAGAAGCAATCCAGACAACCCTTGCATGGCTTTCATTGGGAAAGAATCCAATCCTGCCTGTTGTCGCCTCAAATTTTTGGGCCGTGATTTTTTTCAGGCGATCCACAATTTTACATGACTTGTCCTCATCAACTTCCCCAAGGAATTTCAGCGTTATATGGAAGCCTTTTGCCAAGCTGAATTTTCCATGGGAAATATGCATTTGCAGGTCCTGGCAGTATCCCTTGGCATTTTCAGGCAAGTCTACAGCTACAAAAAGTCTCATAGAAACAAAGAAAAAATAAGAAAATAAAAAATTTACCTAAAGCTTATTGGGTTTCTTCTTCCTCTCCGAAATCTTCGGAGTCTTCGCCTGCGTAATCTTCTTCGCCGCTGTCAGAACCCTGGTTGTCAGACACTTCGGAGCTTTCTCCAGCGTCATCGCTGCTGGCTCCAGCGCCGACAACTTCGGCAAAGCCAACCTTTCTGAGCACCTTTGTCACTCTGATCCTGACCTGATCATCCTTCTTTGTGTTAGGCACAAACAAGACAAAACCATCTTTCTTGGCGATACCGTCTCCCTTCTCGCCTACAGCTTCTATCTTTACGTCCAACTCATCCCCCACTTTAACGGGAGAAAATCCACCGCCTTGAGGCCTGAATCCAGAACCTCCTCTAAAATTTCTTTCCATCTGTTATTTCACCTTCTGTAATTTATCTAACTCCGTGACACTGCCACAGAGCTTTCTGTGCATAAGCACAGTATCAATTCTCTTCCTGCCCTTCATTTATAAAGGTTAGGTTTTTATTGTAAAAAAGAAAAAAACCAGGGTGCTTAAACATCCCTGAGTCCGCCTGTCTCGACATAGAATGCCGCTTCGCCTTCTGGCATGCTCGGCGAGTCCACAAGTTTTGCAACCCTGCTCCCCTTCTTGCCTTTCCTGAGGTACATCCTGTAAGTTGATGCATGGGCAACAACATGGCCGCCAATTGCCTGGGTTGGGTCGCCAAAGAATACATCCGGCTTTGCCATGACTTGGTTTGTTACGTAAACCGCAAGGTTATTCATGTCCGCAAGTTTCATGAGCGTGTGCATGTGCTTGTTAAGCTTCTGCTGCCTTTCCGCGAGAGTCCCCCTCCCTATAAACTCTGCCCTGAAATGCGCTGTCAGGGAATCGACAACCACAAGCTTGACATTCAGTCCCTGCTTCTTGATTAAATCTTCAACCTTCTCCGCAAGCAGCATCTGGTGGTCTGAATTGAAGGCCCTGGCAATCTTTATGTGCTTCAGCACTTTTTCCGGGTCAAGCCCGTGCCCTTCTGCAATCTGCTTTATCCTTTCTGGCCTGAATGTGCTTTCTGTGTCTATGTAAACTGCAACCGGATTTTCCTCGCCAGCCATTGTCTGGCATCGAACAGCCAGGTTATGGCCAATCTGTGTCTTTCCAGAGCCAAACTCGCCGAATGCCTCTGTGATGGCGCCGGTCTCTATGCCGCCCCCAAGCAGCTTGTCAAGGGCCTCGCTTCCAAGGGTAATCCTTTGGACGCTTTCCCTTTTTTTTAGAAGCTCATCGCCGGATTCAAAGCCCATCTCCATGGAGTCTCTCGCTCCCTGTATCATCTTCCTGGCAACAGCCTCGCTTACGCCGGCAACTTCAACAAGTTCGCCAGGCGAAGCCACAGCTATGGAAAGCAGGTCAGTGTAGCCAACAGCTGACAATTTCTCTGCTGTTGCAGACCCCACTCCTGGCAAATCAATGACTGATAGCGCTTTTTTTGTTTTTTCCATCTTGACCGGCTCTACTTTTTTTGTAATCTCAATCATTTCAACTACTGTTTCCATCTCTGGTTCAACCAGCTTTGCTTCATGTCTTGGCATCTTATCACCTGTTCATAATTTATATAACTATCTCTTCCTCAATGTCATCTTCAACAGCCTCCTGGCTGTTGAAGTTTGAGCCCTGTTCCTTTAGAACAAGGTATTCAAAGGCCTTGTTCAGCACAAGTGCTGCTTTGGGCAGGTCATTGACCCTTAGAGAATTAGTGCTCTGCCACTTGTCGGCCTTGTCTTTGTACCTTCTCTGCAAGGTAATTGTCCTGTAAACAGCTGCTTGCCCAGTTTTGGAAACGCCCTGGTTTTGCCAGATTGTTGCAGAAATCCCTCCAGTCGAGATTTTTTTCTCAGGCTGGTTTTTTTCAGCTGCTGTTGCCACCGGGGTTTCGCTTTGATCCCCCATCCCATATCTGCTTTGTCCCACTACACCATATTTTCTTATGCCTTTCGATTCCATTTTCTCCGCCTCCTTCCTTTCGGGTTTTGTTTCATCCATGCATCTTCCGCCGTTTCTGGCATCTCGGACGCATAGTGGAGCGTTCAATTGACACTTTTGCAAGCTTTCCAGGCGCAGCCCGGGTTATTTGCATTTGCTAATGGATGCAGAAATCTATAAATACGCTGCGGCAGCATGTCCAGTGTCCAGTGGCTGTGTCTTGTTTGGGAGAATTCCGTAAAAATAAGTTTTATCGACGAAGAATGGCAATTTGTTCAGGGCGCGCCAGCAAGTTTAGCTGTTCTTGTTTCTTGCCCCTCCCTGATTTTTTTGGCCGCCCTGCAGATTATTCTGGCCGGCATTTTCTTCCATGCTCTGCAGCTTTGAATTGAAATGGCCAATCCACCTGTTAATCTTGATGATGTTGCCGTGCAGGCTGTTTTTAATCTCCAGGAAATTTTTCTGCAGCTCCTCAATCTCCCCTTCCTCCTCTGCTTCCTGCCTCATCCGCGCATGCCATTCCATGAAATTATTCTTTTCGAGCGCCAAATCATCCTTGATCTGTATTATTGTCGTTTTCAGCGTCTCAAACATGTTCCTGTATTCATCAACTGACCTTAATTTCCTTGACACGTCCCCCTCAATCATTATAAGGTCCTCTTTCTTTGCGAGATTGCGGAATTCAACTTTGAACTGGTCAATTTCCTTCAGCGTCAGGGTAATCTTGTCCCTGAGCTTCTCAATCTCATTCTTGAAAACCCTGTATTCATCATATTTCTTGTTGAAGTCGATAAATGCGTTCTCAATCCTGTCCGCATGGCGCTCAATCTCATTTTTCAGCAGCTTTGTGCTTGCGAGGTCATGCTTAATCTCGCTGTTCAGCTTCAGCACCTGCTCAGTTCCCTTGAACATCTCAATCTTGCCGCGTATGTCCTTGAGCTCTGTGATAATGTTGTCGCTAATTGCCTTGTAGCTGTCAATCTTTGCGCCAAGAATCTGCACCTTGGCATCCTCTTTCTTTTTTTCCACCAGGATCTTCTCAACCTGTGCTGTCTCAACAAGGTCGATTGCCTTTCCGACCCTGACATTGATGTCCTTCATCTCCTGCTCCTTTGTGAAAAGCATGCTCCTGAGCTCCCCAATCTGCTCGAGGAGGCGGGAGAATTTTTCCTGGTCGTCCTTTTTCATCTCACGCAGTGTGGAAATCATTGCCTTCATTGTTTCAACATCCTTCTGAAGAAGGGCAATGTCCTTAGAAGTGGCCTGCATTGGTGCCGGAGGGGCATCGCTAGCAATGTCAGGGGTTTCCGCACTCTCCTCTTTTTTTCCGAACAATCTCACTGTCCACCTCTTTTTCCCGGGTTGCTGCAGGTTTTCCTGCCAATCAATCCAGGCAATTTACTCAATATAATAATTTTCTATCTTATATTCTTTTTTAAAATCCGTCTCAGGTCGGCCTTATCAGGTCAGCATCCTTTTTCATAGCTTCATATTCAGCGTCTGAAAGAGGGGTGCCGGACATGGGCGCCAAAATTATTGCCTCCTTCTTTGCGATTGCATTTTTCAGATAGTTCACAAACATGACCAGCTTCCTGAATTCCACATGGTTCCTCAGCCCAACGAGCCCGTCGATGACAATCACTGATTTCGGGTTCCTGTTCATAACCTCGGCTATGCTGTAGTACAGCCTTTCCAGGCTTTCGTCAGTGATGCTTCCATTCCTGTCATATGCATTGAACATGAACATTTGCGTATTTTGCAGCCTGAATTGCCTGTACAGCATGGCGGGATTCTTGTTTGTCATCAAAATTGACTTATAGCCCTTATTGGCAATGGCTGTCGAGGCCAAAATGCTTCCTTCTATCCCTTTTTCTTCTATGATATATATCCTGCCCGGCCTTGCATTGTTCAATATAGCCTTTGCGACCTTGGAATTGCCGAGGCTCGGCCTTCTCTGCTCAGCCTGCCTCATCATCACATCCCTCTGGGTCAGCTTTATAATGTCTTCCAATTTGGCCAGCTGCACCTGCTTTCTCTTTGGCCTCTTCTTCAGCTGCAGCCAGTATTTCTGCAGCCTTGATTCAATGCTTTCAAGATAAATGTCAACCATGTCGAATTTCCCTATCTTTAGCTTTTCAAGGGCAAGGTCCAGCTCCAGCTTCAGCTCAAACACATCAATCTTTTCTGCCTCCAACTGCTCCATCTGGTATCGCATGTCGTCTATTTTCCTGTTGTACAGGTCATATCTTGCAAGCTCAATGTCACCGAGCCTTGTCACGCTGTGCAGCAATGGCCTGAAGCTGACAAAGTATGGCAGGCCCTTGTTGTATGATGGATTCTCCAGCATTCCTGTCCCGGTGTCCGCCTTGACAATGCTTCTGACAATCTCCTCTCCGTATTTTACCCTCAGCCTTTCCAGGTCTTTCTCATCTGCAGTCCTCATCTGTATTTGCGTGCCTATATTCGCCTTGATTTCACCCACAAAGTCCGACAATACCTGGCTGATGAGCACAAGGCCTATTCCCCATTTCCTGAACTCCCTGCACGCCCTTTCAACCTGCACAAATCCAGCGCCGGAGCCGCCGAATTTCGGCAATAGCCTGTGGACTTCGTCGTATACCACCAGCAGCTTCAGCTTCGGCGACTCCTCCGGCGTGGACATAAATATCTGCCTAATCGTGTTTGTGAGGAACATGTCTACATCTTTTGGCTCAAGCCTGTGCAGGCTGAAGATGTTAATCTCGCCTGGCTTTGCGTATTTTTGCGCATCCACTATCTCTAGCGGGTTGTTTACCTGGTAGATATTCCCGTTGAAAGCCTTTGCCTGCTTTGTGCTCATGCCAAACTTGGCGTACTTTGAAAGCATCTGCTGCTCCTGGCACGGCCTCAGGAATCCTGACCATTGGGCAGTTGGGTCAAATACAATCACTGCTATCCCTTTCTTCAGGGCCTCTTCAATAATTACCTGTGATGCAACGCTTTTTCCAGAGCCCGTGGCTCCGGCAACAATGGTATGAGTCTGCATTTTGTCCAGCTCAAGATAGCTGGAGGTCATGCTTTCTGCAAGCCTGCCAATCTCCACATTTCTTTCAGCCTTTTTGGGCAGCAGCGCAGAATTTACTTTGAACTGGTAGCGTTTTTTCCTCTGCACTGTCTTGTAAACAGATACTGTGCCTGTTGACATCAGTATTAGCGTGACAACTGCCACGATCAGCTGCCATATTGGGACTGTTTTCAGCGGGCCAGGCAGCTCGAATTTCTGGGAGGTGATGACTGCGACATGGGTTGTTGCCTCAACCTCATCTATTCTTGTGCCTGTCCCATATTTTGCCTTGCCTTGAACAAGATAATCTCCTATCCCTGTTTTCTTGGTTGTCCTCAATTTCTTTGTAATGCTGGATGTTGTCCTCACAGAAACAGTGTCCTCAACGCTGTCTATTAGCTCGCCATTTTGCACATCAACCAGGCTCAGCTCGAATGTTATGTCATCTATCCTCTCAGTTCCGAGGTTGATGAAGTTGGCCTGTATCCTCACATTGTCGCCCTGCTGCACAATCTCCTCCAGTGGCTCTATCCTGAAATCCAGAAGCTGGGAGAATTCCAGCACCTTAATCCTAATTGGAATGCTGTTTTCTTCCCCGCCTGATTTGACAATCAAGTAGCCCCTATAAGTTTCAGCTTTTGTGTCTTTTGGAATGTCAACTGTAATTAACAGGCTTGATGACTGCTTGCCAGCCATTGTGAAGCTGTTGTCCTCAATCGAGATGAATTGTCCGGCATCTCCTTCAAGCTCCAGCAGGACATAAGTGTCTGTAAGCTGTGCATTCTGTAAAGTTAAGGTTGTTGTTGCTGTTTCACCCTGGTACAGCTCAAATTCCAGCCTTGACAGGCCGACTTCAAGCTTTTTCACAGCAGTTCCCAAATCCTTTAGCAACTCCTTTGTTTCATTGAGCTGCTGCCTGGTCTCGTTCAACTGCTCCTGCAGGGCTGTGGCATTAGGCTCGGCTGATGCAGATCCGCCACCTCCGCCTCCTCCGCCCCCTCCACCACTGCTACTGCTGCTTGATGTGCTGCTTGAGGATGAGCTTGCTGCGCAGTCCACTGCGCAATTCGACACAGTTTCGCTGTAGGTTGTTTCACAATTGCCATTTCCACACCTATTTTCTGCTGCAATGTATGCCGAGAATCCTGTTATCTGGCCGGTGACTGTATATCTGCTAATGTCCTTGCTGACATTGCCAAGTTCTGCCCATGTGCCATCGCATGTTGTCTGGCCTGATGCGAAACTCCAATTTAAGCAGCCCAAAACAGTTACATCAATTGGATCATCTATTGCCATCCCGGAATAATTGAAAGTTATGTTTCCGGTCTGGCTGCTTAAGTTTGATGAAACAGCCAACCCCTTCAATTCCCTGTACATTGGAATTTCGGTTATCACATTCAGGCCAAGTGTGTCAAAGTCAAAGAAATCCTGCAGGCTGTCATTGAAGGAAACATTTGCAAGGAAAATCCTTGAAGTGTCCTGCCATATCTCGACATCGTATCTTCTCTGGTGGATTTCATGGCTTGTGAAATTATAGCTGCCTCCTGTGAAATTGAACAGTGTTCTGTTGTTGGACGGCCTGAGAAGCCTGAAGCTTGCAGTTGCCGCATCTCCGTTGCTGTCTGTGACTTCACCTGTGATATTTACCGGGATATAGATCTCATAATAACCAGTTGCATTCCTTGTGTTGGATGCATTGTCCGTTGCAGTGAAATAGACATCATAGTCCCCGACGCTTCCGCTTAAGATTGCCCGGAATGTTACCAGGTTTCCAAGCTGTTGCATCAGGCTTGTGAAATTTGTGCCATCTTCATATACAACAGTAATTGAAACATTAGTGACATTAACATTATCAGAAGCATTCATCTCCACCATCACATCGCTGCCGTTCGCAGCGCTTGGCTCAGTCCAATTGTGGAAAACAGGCGGCGTAAGGTCAATGTAATGGACTGCCCCTGATTCTGTTGTTGTGGCTATTGCAGAGTAATTTGTGAAATTTCCCCATACCTTTATGTCATAGTATGGGCCATCATCCAGGCTTGGCGTAGTGCAATTTATTGTCTCGAAGTCCTGCGCATAGATTGGGCAATCAACATCATAAATTGTCACCCTTGTCCATGTTAAGTTTTCAAGCAGTTCCGCATTATCTACAAATCCCACAGCACTAATTGACAGGTTATATCCAGATGATGTTGTCGCTGCATTGCCGTTCTGTGGGAAGTCCAGGAATACAACAAAATTCACCACGCTTAGCCATCCTGTTACATTCTGTGTTGTCACTGTGCTGCTCGCATTGAAAATGCTGATGTTCGCATTATGCGTACCAGGGGTGTTGGGCGCAGTGTAATTTACAGTGATATATGCTGCGCTATTGGCCTGGACAAATATGCTTGTGACATTTGGTGCAGCCATGCTCATGTTGGTGCTGTTTGTGTCAAATGTCAGGTTCACATTTCCTGTGCTGACAATTGTCAGTGTGCCAAATGATCCGATATTGCCATAGCCCACTGAATTATTGAACAGAGCAGGGCTCAAATACCAGTTGTCATCTGTTGGCACAGTGATGCTTAATTCCATGGAAACATTCAGGCTGGATGAAGAGGCATTAACCTGGCCGGTGTAGGTTCCTGGCGCATAGCCTTTAGGCACAGTTACATTTATTGACAACGACCTGTTTTCTCCCGCAACCAAGTCAATGTGCGATTCATTGATGGATGTTGTGAAGTCGGTGCACACAATGCCTGAATAGCATGAAAGGTTTATGTTGCTCACTTCATCATTGCCTGTTGCATTCACATAGAATTCGACTGTGCCTGTTGTGTTGTGGCTGATTGTCTGGCTTCCTGTTGCAGCCATGCCCAGCTGCGGGTTGCTCGACACAGTGACTGTGATGTTCCTGGTTGAGAAATTGTAGGAATTGTTTGGGTTCTTCCAGCTGACATTTGCAACTGCAGCATAGGTTCCGGCAGATGTGCCCGGCGGGATTGTGATTGAATACACTGCAGTCTCATTCAAGGTTAGGTTGCCATGGGTGGTCATGCTCGGCGAAACACTCCAGCCAGCTGGCAATGACCAGGTCGTATTTGCGTTATAGCCAGTTCCCTTGCCTGATTTGTTGACTGAAACATTTATGTCTATGTCAAATCCATCCGACTGTGTGATGCCTGACACTGTTTCCGAAGTGGAGTTGAAATATGCATAGAGGCTCACTGTTTCAATCGGGTAGAAGGGCAATGATGATGAGAAGCTTATGTTGCTTTCAGTGTCATTTGCATAGATTGTGACATAATGGGTGCCGGCATTTGTTGGAGTGTAATTTAATTCATATTCAGCGTCAGAGATATTGGCCATTACCTGGATAACAAAGCTTGAGTCAGGGAGGGTTATGTTTGCCCAGACTGCATCAACTCCTCCAATATCCGTGACATTTGCGCTTATTGTTGTATGGCCATAGTTCATTTCAGGATAATCATCAGACAGGGCAACATTGGTTATGTTCGGCGGCTTGTTGGCGATACTGAAATTTGCAAGTATGGTTATGCTGTCTGAGAAATTCGCTGAGCGGAATACAGTCACGCTGTAAGTTTGGGTCCCTGCTGGGTCATCAGATGCAACTGTGGCTGTGATTGTTATCCCATTCCCAGTTTGGTTGACAACTGTGAAAGCCCCGGACGGGCTCCTTGTAATGTATGAGGAAGTATCGCTGGACTGGTAGGCATCCAGGGTATTGCCCCTGTTATTGATTGTAATATTTCCGAGCACATAATCTGTGGCGCCCTGGTCAACCTCTGTCCCATTGACCAAATCATGCGTTATGTTCCAGGTTGTGTCCTCCGGCACTGTCACGAATATTGTAATGTTGCCTCTCTGCAATGTTCCCATCACAGTTGTAATGTCAACGGCATAAAGTCCCTGGGCCAGGCCGGCCGGAAGGTTGGCATATACGCTGACATTTTTTTGTGTGCCCTGCGCCAGTGAGAATGTTCCCGAGCCAGGGCTGAAAACTATGTAAGATGATGAAAGGTTGCCGCTGTCAGCATTGAGGTAAATCGTGGGCGTGACTGTATTGCCTGTTGAATTGATTGTTATATTTGCCAATAATGTCGATCTTCCATGTTGTGTCTCAATGCTTACATTTGCCCTTGAGACGCTTATGTTCGGGTGCTCAAGTATGTTCATTGCAAAGCTGGCCAGGGTAAAGTCGCTTGTGGTGTCGGGATTTATCCATTCCCCTATAACTGAGACTGTATACAGTCCGGACGCTTCATTCCCAGGAATTGAAATCGTCACGTCCCTGCTGCATTTTGTGCCGTTTGTGACATTGCCGCATGATATGAAATTGTTAGACAGGTTTGTCAGCCAGTCTCCTGCTGAGAATGAAATTGTCATGTTCGCATCTGTCATATTTGCTGCCCCTATGTTGCTCAGATTCAGATGCAGTGTTATATTGTTCTGGACATAGCTGGCATTATACGGGAAATCGCTTCCCGGTTCCATTTCAATTTCCCCCTGCGTTGTTGTGACTACTGTGAATGTCCTGACTGCGCTGGTATTAATGTTGCCTGAGTAATCAACGCTGTATATCCTCCATGCCACAACATCCTTGTTCAGCTTGCTGTGGTTGTTCCATATGAATGATTCAATGGAGTATTCATAGGGGTAGGAATTGACAGCAACGGGAGAGTTGTAGCTGCTCAGGTTGTGATACTCAAAGACAAGCCCCGTGACTGAATCAGCGATATAGAACTTTCCGCTTCCGAAAGTTATTGCTTGAGGGTCTGCTATGTGCTGGCTGAAATTCATGCTTCTCCCTGAATAATTGCCTGAGCCATTAAATTCAAACACTGAAAGCCCCGAAGCCCCTGCCAGGTAGAAATTTGGATAGACAAATGTTAAGCCTCTTGGGTCAGTTTCAACATCAGCAACATTCCAGCTGTAGCCTGTATAGCCGCCAGAAACATTATATTCGTAAACCCTTTTGTTTGCCTGGCCGAGCACATACATCTTTCCATTGGCATAAGCAAGGCTCAGCGGCGCAGTGTCCTGGCTCCCAACACTGTAGTTGAAGCCTGTGTAGTTGCCTGTCATGTTGTATTCGTAAACTGAGTTAGTTGCATTTCCAAGCACATAGAACTTGCCGTTGATGAAGGCAATGCCAGTTGGATTGGTATCCTGTGCAGCAACGCTGAAATTGAAATTCGTGAATCCGCCTGTTTCGTTTATTTCCCTAACTCTCGCTGTATCGTTTCCTATGATATAATACTTTGAGCTGACATATGCCATGCCTGTAATATGGGTTTCATTGGCAGTGAAGTTGAAGTCACTGTAATTGCCCAATGGGAAGTTCGTAAGAGTTGTATGATTGCTCCAGGCACCTGACTCGTTTGTGGCGATATAGGCATACCACACCCCATCTTCATCCTGTGCCTCTGCCGACAAGGTTATGTCTGTAATATTGTCATAGTATCCTGAGGACTGGCTGAGCAGCCCGATTTCAGGAGCATTTGAATCATAAATAAAGTATTCCATGCTCACAGTTGAATTCTGGTAGCTGTTGTTGTCCAGTATTGTGATGTTTACTTTGATTCTCTCAAAGGCATGGTATCCTGTTGACGCTAACACTGAGGATATGTTCGTATTATATGGTATTACCCACCTGGTATCAGTAAACCTGCCTATGCCGTTTACAATCCAGTAGAATGTGGCGTTTAGGGTATCCAGGTCGTCATCCCAGGCAAGGGCGCTGGCATTAATCTCCTCGGTTGTGGCAAAAGTGCTTTGGTTCAGGCTTACAGGATTAATTTCAGGCGCCATATTCGGGTAAGTATTCGCCCCTGACGTGGTGATGAATTCTGACGAATTGTCTGTGAAATTGACAATCACGCTTGCGATCTCCAGGCCTTTTCCAGTGCAGTTAAAAACAACGCCGAAATTATTCAGCGATGAGGAATTTCTTACATAGTCGCATGTCCCGTTGCTCGTGTTTATCGCAACAACCCTTATGTCCGATGCACCGTCAAGGTCAGTAGCGTTTGCAGTCGCAAGGAATCCATGGTAGCCGGATAGGTTGGCAAATGTCACATCGCTCAATAATGTCGGGGCATTGTTGGGATAATGGTTGGTTGAAGTGGTTGTGTTTATATCGTCTCCTGCAATGTCAAGGAAGCCAATGCTCGCTGAAGCCGGCACTAATCCCAATCCTGTGCAATTATATCTCACTCCGAAATACCTCCAAGCAGAGGAATTGCCAAGCAGGGTGCACGAGCCTGATGAGATTGCAATGCTTGTTGCCACAATATCAGTGTATGTGTCGTTGTCTGACACATTTGCTGCCACAATAAAGCTGTGCCCAATGCTTGCGTTTGTGAAGTTGTTCTGGAGGTAGACTTCAGGGACATGGTTTATGTAGGTATGCGATGTTGCTGTGCTGTTGACTGTTGCGTCAAAGGCGTCCTTGAAACCTATCCTAATTGTGGTGGACTGATACGGGGTTCCGGTGCAATTGTATTTGGCGCCATAATAATTTCCTGACGTTGAATTGCCTACTAGTGTGCAAGTTCCCGAGGTTGTTGCAATTGAGGTATGGATTATGTCAGCTGCAGTGTCATCGTCTGATACATTTGCTGTCACAATGAAGCTGTGCGAGGTATGGGAGTGATTGACCACATTCTGTTTGTACATAGCAGGATTGCTGTTGCTTACAGTCCTATTCTGCTCGTAGTAATTGCCTCCATTCAGGGTGTCATTGGCGTAAACCCTTACCCTAATTCTGTCATGCGCATCAGATGCGGCAAGCACATAAGTAGCATCAGTGGAATAACTTTGAAGGCTGGTGGAATCATTCACATTGTAGAAGTCGTAGTAGTATGACAATGTGTCACTGTCCGCATCACTGGCTCCGCTGCCTGAAGCCGTCAAGGTGCTGCCGACATAGACTGGATTTGTCAAGGACAGCGAGGTTGGCGTTCCAGGGGCTGTATTATCCATATGCACGGTTATTGTCAGGTTGGTGTAGACTTCTTCCGAGTCACCATACCCATCATTTGCCTTGCAGCTGGCAGTTAAGTTATCATGCGCATTGGCTGCATGTGAACTTGGAGTGTATGTTGGAGTTGTTGTCCAACCTGTGCGATAGGCACTATCATTTACATCATAGAAATTATAATACCTCGTATATGAGTCTCCATCTGCATCTGTGAAATTGCAGTTTGCTCTCAATGTTGTTGTCATGTAGGCGCCGCTCAGGGGGTACAGTGACATGTTGATGTCATGGCCTGGCAGAGAGTTAGCTACAGCAACTTGTCGTGTATATTCTGAGCTATTGGTGTAATTATCTTCAACTTTAGCGCGAATGTATATTGTCTTGTGCGCGTCTGTCACTTGTATTGTGTAGTTTGTCCTGTTCAAGACTGTCCAGTCCTGGACAATGTTGCTCTGGGATAGTCCGCCGCTGTAAAACCTGTACCAGAACTTTGTTATTCCATCGCCTTCAGGATCTGACATTGTATTAATATTCATGGTAACATTATTTCCCACATAAACAGTGTTTGGGTAAACCGAGCCACTTGTTATGGTAGGAGGCAGATTCGGCACAATATATTCACTATAATTAGTGAATATATGATTGCCAGCAGTATCAGAGAAGTTAATCATCACTTTCACATGCGTCAACGCAGGACCGCTGCAATTGTATGTCACATTAAATACATTTCCATTGCTGCTATTGCTGCCCGGATGGCAAACAACATTGGTATTGTTTACTGTATAATTCGTAAACAATATGTCTGAAGCCCCATCGACATCAGTGACAGCTGCGCTCATATTGAAAGCATGTGCGCTAGTCCAATTGGTGAAATTTATCTGCTGGTAAATTGTTGGTGGCATATTATAATAGATTGTTATGTTTATCATATCCACACGAGCCTGATACTGCCTATCGACACCATTTTGGACAGCATATCTTACTCCAAACCAACTGTTTGTCACGTCAGATCGAGACCATGAAGTCCCCCATAAATCAGTGCTTGAGCCATAAGTCACGACTGTATCTGTCGTAGGATTCCAGTCATACAAACCTGTAGCCTTATTATCGCCCACAGGAACTGAATTTTTTAATAATTGAACTGTGTGATCACTAAATACATCGCAAGTATTGATGCAGTGTCTTTCCACAGCGACTTCAATACCCATCACAACAGCTGTACTGGGTATGCTTGTAAAGGTGAAATGAGTTAGGTTTAAATAATCGGAAACGTCATTACTACCAAGATAAACTCTCGAATATGCATTATCACTGACAGCAGCATACCTGGGATCATATCCAGTAGCAATAGTACTCCAAGATCGGTCTCCTGTATCTTCGTCCGCTACAGAATATAGAATAGGATCGCTTACTACACTGCTCACATATGAATACTGCACTACATACACACTTGTACTGGCATTTGCTTCACCCGCACTATAATCATACGGTTCATTTGTCACATTATCAATTAGGGCGTTCCATAGACTCAGCCTGTTCCTTTGTATCCCTGAATAATTGAAAACTTCAGAAGTGCTTCTCAGCCTGTAGGTCATCTCAGCCGGGGCAAGGCTTTCATTCTGCAGCAGCAAGGCAGCAGATGCTGCGACAAAAGGAGCAGAATACGATGTTCCGCTGCTGACAATTGCATTGCCGTTCAGGTCAATTGTATTTATCAGGCTTCCGGGCGCAAATATATCCACTATTTCATTGACATTGGAATATGGGGCAACTTCATCCTGCTTTGTGGTAGCAGCAACCCTCGCAACCTTGCTCGCGCACGCAGGCACCCTTAATCCTGTCTGGCTGCCGTCATTGCCTGTTGCCGAGGCAACATAAATCCCCTGCTCAACCGCGTCATTGCTCAGTGATGCAACAAGATTTGAATCGCAAAAGCCATCTGACATTCCGGAGCCGATGCTGAATGAAATGACATCAACATTCTGGTCCATGCAATACTGCAATCCTGCCAGGACATCAGATTCATAGCCATACCCGGATGCATTGACGACCTTTGCCGAGTAAATGCTGGCTGACGGTGCAACATTGAGCAGCACATTGGCAACGCTTGTCCCGTGGCCATGGTCATCCATTGGGTCATCGTCATCATTTATGAAATCCTTTCCGAACACTGTTGAATTCAGGGCCAGTCCAAATGCATCATAATTCATTCCCGTGTCCAGGAAGCAGATTTTCCTGCCTGTCCCGTCATATCCTGTATTTTTCACATCAGCTATTTTTGTGAGGGCCATGCTTTCTTCTATGAAGAGCGAAACGGGCTCATCAACAGCTATCTCACTGAACTCCCCGCTTGCTACCAAATCAGCAAGGTCAGCTGCATCTATCTCAACTGCAATAATGTCATCTGTTTCCTGCTCAATTTTCAAAATATTGGCAGATGCCAGCAGGCTGGTGACATCCTCTGCCGCTTTCTTCGAATCCGCCACATCCTTTTTCTTTTCCTTTATCTTTTCTTCCAGAAGGCCGGCATCCTGCGGTGCAAAGCCAGTTATGCCTTCCATGCCCTGCATTTCCTCAAAGAATTCATCCCTTGCGAAATTCACTGTCTTGATTTGGCCAGTGTCTCCCTGTATTGCAGCCTCCAGCACAGCTGCAAAGTCAAGCACTGAAGGCTGCACTTTTTTCTTCAGGATAACCCTTGCTTTTCCATTCCCGGAAATCTCCTCCAATACTTTGCCATCAACAGAAACATCGCCTCTATCCAATGCGCCCTGTTCCAATTCCTCCTCAACAATTTCCGCTTCAGGAATCTCTTCTGCTGCATCAGACGCATTTGCTGCATCATATGATTCATTGATGCTTTGATTGCCTGAAACCACTGTGCCAGCAATTATTCCATCATCCTTAAGTGCGTATTCGATGCTGTCAATGCTCACAGCTGCATTATCAAGCTCAAAAAGCAGGAAGTAATGGTCTGAGGCAAGTGACATGTCGCATGTTTCCCGGCATTGCCTGGCAAAGGTTATCTTGTTTGCAGACTCAAACCTGGCATTCAACTCCATCCACCCTGTTGAATGAATACCCCATCCATCTTCAGAGACATAGACCAGCTGCGACCTTACCTTATTGTTCTCAGTCGCTGTGTATTTTCCCTTGAAGACATAATACCTTTCATTCCAGTCATTTGCAGCAGGTATCAGGCCGATGAAATTGCAGCACCTTTCAGCGCCATAGCATTCAAAGCTCGATTCCTTTTCATCCTCTGAGTAAATCTCCCACCTTGTGCATTTGCCATCATCAGCCATGCCCTGCCCAAAATCGCTGTTTTCAACAGTAAAGTCAACAACGCCATTTTCAGCCTCAAGCCCATCATTGTCAGTGTCAAATTCACTGTCCTGCGCATATTCCATTATGGCTGAAATATTGTCATTGTAGTCTTCTGCATATGTTGGCCAGCCGGGCTTTGCGCTTCCATCAGCCAGAGCCAGCTTGTCCCCGGTTGAATCATAAATCAAGTATTTGCTACTGCCGTCTGCCAGGTACACCCTGGCTGTTCCTTCCCCAATCACAGTGCCTGAAAGCCTCACTGCGGTAATTGTTCCTGCCTGGTCAGGCTGCCACATGTATTGGTTGGAATCAACGTATGAGATTCCAATGCTCTCGCTGTAGCCAATAAAGCCGCCAAGGTCTGAGTCATATGCCTGCTCACTCACAACGAATCCGGTAAGATTTCCATTGCCCAGGAAAAGCGCAACAAAAAGCAATACAACCAGATACGCATATGGGAGCCCAGCAGCCCATTTCTGCTTTCGTTCTGCCTTTTTGACCTCGTCTTCGAGGCTGGCAATCCTGTTGTCAGCATGTTCTTTCCAGTAATGCAGGTCCTTGTCCTGGATTTTTTGGTCAGGATTGCTCTCATAATGCTCTTTCAGCTGCTCCTTGAACTTTTTCCATTCCTCAAGGTGCTCCCCTGGATTTGTAATTTTCTCTTTCCTAATGGGTTTCCTGCTGCTCATGCTTTTAGCTTCACCTTTGCATTATGGTAAGTTGCCCAGACTGTTCCATTGGACCTATTGACAATTTTGGAAATGTCGGCCACGCTGATGCCCTTTGTTTCCTTTAGATAGGCAACAAGGTGCTCAAAAACGCTTAATTTGCGGTCAGAAAAAATACCGGCATCAATTGGGATAACCGCTAAACTCTCCAATCTTGCATCTGCCTTTTTCTTTTTGGATTCTTTTGCATATGCCGACAGCGGATTTTTTATTTTGGCAATTGCATGCCTATAACTGCTCCAGATGCTTCTATTGTCCCTGCCAAGAATGCTGGCAATTTCACTGAATTTCAAGTTGCGTTCTTCTTTCAGGAATTTGACAAGGGCTTCCAGCGGCCCTAAAGGAGTTGAAAAAACATAAAGCGGAACAGTGGTTCCTTCCTCTTCAAGCAACCCCAAAAGCTCATCTTTTGTCAGGCCTCTTTTTTCCTTGATCTGTTGAATTAGAGTCCTCAATATATCAAGAAGTTCATTTTTGTCGTTTTTATTATCCTTGTCCAAAATTGCCACGACCAATTCTGCTTTTCAACGACTAATACACTAATTATGTAAAGTATTATACACAATCACTCCTTATCTTATATAAATTTATCTGTTTATATATGAAAATAATAATATAAAATAAAGACATATTACACATAAAGTAATAAAATTACAATATTACAGAATATACACTAGTATTAATTAATATTTTTATCATATAATCTAGGAAATATATAGAAAATAATACCTATAAAATAAAGTGAATATCCAATAAACTAATGTAATAATAACTCCATAAATAATATAATGTGACAATCTAATAATAAACTCATATTAGATAAATAAAATTCTGATGAACTAATGATTATAGTCTTATAAAATAAAGAAATCAATTATCAATGCTTAGAAATCCAAATTAGATATCCTCTATGTTTTTTATGTCCTTTTCTTTTTTTGTGGCCTCAATCTCAGCTTCAAGCCTTTTTATTTCATCTTCTGGATTAATGTCTGTAAACACCATATTTGCCACAAACTCGAGCCTGTCAAACATTTCATTCTTGTTGACCCTGCCAATGAACTTAACCATATTCCCGATGAGGTCGCGCTTTACATTTTCAAATTCTTCAGGCGCTTCCCTGTACAGCTTCATTTCATCCGCGCTTTTGCCCAGCAGCCTTTCCACCTGGTTTCTGAACATTACTGACCTTATGGTTCCAGTGCCATCATCCAAAACAGTGTTGAGCACATAAGAATACTGCGGCTCAACCCTCGCATGCTGGTCGCAATAGAATCCGTCTTCGCCCCTTTCCTTGGCCCTTCTGCCGCAGCTTGGGCATACTTCAAAAAATCTTATATTGAAAGCCTGGACTATAGTGCCTGCAATTTCAACATTGTCATCATTTTCAGAAAGGTCTTTCAGGCTTTTCCTTGTCGCTTTTGGCCGTTCCGCTGCCGAACTCACAGCCTCAGCCACCCTAATCCCCAGTGGATTCACAACAAGCTTGCTCCTGTCATTTATGTGAAGCTCTTTTCTCCCCCTGTTGTCTTTGGCATATGCGCTTTCGAGCTTGACAATCTGCCCCTGTTTCAGGCCATCCATGTTGCTGACCTGGTCATTCCACAGCACAACCCTTATATTCCCAGTCTCATCAGCGAGAACAAACGAGCCTACTTTCCCCTCCCTGCCATTGGCATTGAAATTCCTGACTTCATAAACCTGCTGGACCCTTCCGGCAGTCTCAACGCTTTTCATGCCGGCCATTATGTTCTTGATTTGCACAGGCCCGCTTGAAGGCACTTCGAAAAGCCTGACTCCAAGCTCATTCGCGATGATATGCGCAGCCCCCTCCCTTGAAATTAAGCCAGAAAGCTGTTCCATCTTCTTCTCGATGCGGGTGTCAATTTCAGCCTCGGAAAGCTTGGCCTGTTCAGAAATTCTTTTTCTTATGTCTTCGATAGGAACCTTAATCATCAATCAACCCCCTATATCCATATGCGCTCCGGAATCCATGTAATTTGCGAATAAAAAGGTGATTAAGGGCCAAAAAGCCTAAATCTTTTTTAAATTTTAGCTTTAGGTTCATTTTTCTGACAATAAAGCCCAACAATCGGCCTTTGCATGGCATCGCTTCTGGTTGTTTTCAACGACCGATTTTTTTTCTCCCTTTTGGCAACCGAGGGGGGGGGAAAATCGCCATGGATTTACCCATGGCAGAAGCGGCTCAGATAGTTTGCGGCATATATCACGATGAATGCTACGGAATCTCAACGCTGTTGCTTTCAATTTTCAATGCAGGAGTTGCGCTTTTCCATGTTTCATCGACTGCTTCCAGCTTCCAGCTGTGCGTCCCGCTTGAAACACCTTCAACTGTATAAGTTGTGGCTTCCGCATTAACAATATTTGCCACAAAACTGTCGTCGCCATTGTAAAGCCTGTATCCCTGAAGGTCCCAAACCCTGCTTCCATCATTATTTGTATCCGGCTTGTTCCACAATAAAGTCACTGAGCCTCCGCTCGCCTGCGCAAAAAACCCGGGTATTATCACAGGCCGTGCATCATCTATGTCATCAATTTCCGCATTGCCGCCAGAGCCATCAGGGCCTGGCGCGGCCCCAATCATTTTTTCTTCATTGCCAACATAATCAACTGCTGTCACAGCTATGTAATATCTGTTCCTTTCAGCCAGGTTGTCATAAAGGCTTAATCCTCGTATAATGCTGCTCTGTGTTGTCTGAGCATCATCCAGATTCTTTTCCACTTCATCTGCGAGGAAAAGCACTGGGTTAAAATTGCTGATTTCAGAAAACGGCTCAGTTGAATAGTAAATCCTGTACCTCATTATATCCTCTTCGCTGCCCTTGTCCCATGTTATTCGCAGCGCATTCTCTGCACCAGGGGCGTCTTCAGCCAGGATGTTCCTGACTTTCGCAGGCGGGATATTGTCAGGGATGTACACAGCATACCCGACTTTGGCATTCCTATTTTTGACCTCTTCATCATCAGCGTCATAGGCGACCAATTCAGTTTTAGTCCTGACGCAAATCTTTGTCGTCCTGTCCGGGCCGCATTTTCTTGCAAGGTCTGGCCGTGCAGCATCACCTGGCTTCACAAAGGATAAATTATTGCCCATCTTGTAAAGAAGGATAACATCATTTTCCTCACTAAGCTTGCTGTTTTCATCATAAATCCATTCGGTGCCGTATCCTGTTTCGCTCCCGCTAAACACTACCCTGTCAAATCTGTCCGAGCTGAAAATTATCTGTATTTCCAGGTCTTCTGCATTTTGCATTGGCTCCTGCTCATCGCTTAAGGCAAGCAGGCTCACATTTGCATTTTTCATGTTGTATCCTGCCTTTCTGCGCGTCCCGGTTTCCTGGCTTGCATCCTCATCTTCCAGCCTTCCATAATACATGTCAAGATTGCCAAGCCTGTTCTTCATGGAAATGTAGCTCTCCGCTATTATCGGGTCATCCTTATGCGGAAGCTGAACCAGGCATGTGCAATTGTCCTCAATGCTGCTCCTGCAGTCTTCCATGCCTTCAGCAATCTGGCTGACCAAGGTATCCGGGTATTGCCCGCATTCTCCAATATCCCACACAAGGTTTTCACCCCATTTTGAATTCAATCCTGCTACAAAGTCAGCAACACATTTTTCAACCTGCCCAGTGTTGTTGCATGCCGCAATCATCTTCAGGCTTTCCTCCATAATGTTTTTGTAATCCTGGAAGCTGAAGGGGATTTCAACACTGAATGACGGCTTTATTGCATATTTTCCAGAGGCGCCGACTATTGTTGACGAGGAATATTTCTTCTGTTCTATGACAACTGGCCTTTCAGGGTCAGGACTGGCACTGCCAGGGCTACTTGGATACAACTCAAGATATTTTTGCCTGTAGCCAAGCACGCTTTGGGCATAAGCCAAAAGGTCCCGGACTTGCCTCTGCGCCTCAGCAGGCCGTGTCCTGAAGTATGGTATAAGCTCTGCAACAAGCCCTGCATCAATCTTGCTGGCAATCTCTGCCCATGTCAAATCCTTCTTATTGGCCCCGCCAGCTGATGCCTTTTGTATTGCCTTGTCCAGCACGCCTTCTCCTGTGTTGTATGCCGTTATCCCAAGAATCAGCTGTTCCTTGTATCCATCATAATGGTCCAATGCTGATGAGAGCCTGTGTGACATAAGCTTTATTGACGGATCAACCTGGAACCTGTCATCATTTCCAGGATTGCACTCGCAAACCTTGGAGTTGCCTGTCCCAACGCAATTGCATGTCTTGAGCTTCTGGTATAATTCAATGCCTGTCTTGCTGTATCCTTGGCATCCGCCGCCCTTTGGAAGCGAAGAATATGCCCATGCAGTGCAGTAGCATGCCTGTGCAACCCCGAGGCACCCTGTCGGTGATATGGCATCATATACTCCCCTGCTTTCCTGTGCAATCATTGCAGCCATAAGCGAAGTGTCAATCAGGCCAGAAATCCCATCCTCGGCCAAAGCCTGGCTAATTGTGCCGGAATAATCTGAATTAATCCTTTCAAGGGTTTCCTGGGCATTCTTCGGAGGCTGGTAAACTGCGGAATAAGCAGTATAAATTTGTTCTCCACCAAGAGTCCCGGCCTGGAATTGCGGGGTTCCGATTGGCAAAACAACATCCGTTGTCGCTATTCCTGCAAGGACATTTTTGGAAGCGTCAAAGTTATAGTCATAGTTGTCAACAGAGATCATCACATCATCATAAGTCGCGAGGATTTTTTGGAAATCCTTATTGAACATTAAGGGAAATTCAGCTGTGGAGTCAGGCATGCAGTATCCTGTTTTTGAATTCCAAAGGTTGGTTCCGAGGTATTGCCCGCAATTGCTAATCTCACCGAAACCGCCGTTGACTCCAAGGTCATAGAAAGCCTGGTCCACTGCAAGCATCGCAGACAGGTCGGTGTAAAGCAGGGCCCTTTCGCCTCTTTGAATTGCCTTGAAAACCTGCACCTGCCTTTCCCCTATTTCATGCTTTTCAGGAGCATTCTTGGCCTGGATTATTATGAATCCCCAAAGCAGGGCAGCAAATGCTATCAGGACTATCGAAGGGCTGAAAATCAAGCCTTTTTCCCTTCTAAAAAATCCCCGTGCTTGCTTATTTCCTTGCATATTTCCTGAGTCTCCTGGTTTTTATTCACATCCTAGCATTGGTCAGGCGCGCCCGGCACTGTGCTGCAGAGATAGGTCCTGTAAACTTCAAATACAACGTGGAACCTGTTGCCCTCTGTTTTCTCCAGGCCAATTTTCACAGGAACCTTTACTTCTGTCGATGCCCAAATGTCATGCTTGGCATTTCCCTCTCCCCGGACCGCATTGCAATAATGCATTTCCCTGAATTTGTCAACAAGGACAATTTCCCTGTCCTCGCCTATCCTGACCGTGACCTTGGCCCTGCAGGCGTCTTGCGCACTGCTCTCGAAATTATAGCTGTTGACAAAGTCCTCTGACGCCATTTTCACGGCCTTGAAATACCCGCTGTTCTCATCATCAAAATCAACAATTGGGATAACTTCAGTTATGCTCGCGTACTTTCCATTTTCCATCTGGACTGATTTTGCCCTCAGGAAGCTCATGAAGCTTGTCTCCGCATTGATTTTTCCATATTCTGCGCTGATGCTGTACTGTATTCCTGTCCTGGTGAAGAACATCAGTATCAGGAATAAAATTGCCACTATCACAAAGACAATGAACGCCCACATGTCTACAAGCGGCGAGGCCAGAAGGCTCCCTTTTTTCCCTGCCCTTTTTCGATTTGTTGCCTTAAACATTTTGCATCAGTATCATTACCTCAAGCAATCCCTGGCGCGCCTTGCCTTTCTCCATGACTGTCACCAAGACCTTTGTCAGGCTCGCAGTGACTCCTCCTTTGCCTGTCTGGAAACCCGCACCTGCACGGAAAAGCTTGTCCTTCTCCACAAAAAACCCCTTGTTGTAATAGACAACGTAGTCCTTGTCGCCAATCCTTGCCCCGTCTTTTTCCAGAAGCGTTAATTTCGCGCCTATGATCCTATTGTCTTCGCTGTAGAAAATTGCAGGCTCGACATTCTGGGAGAAATATTCCTGGCTGAAATCCTCCAGCCGTATTGTTCCCGGGTAAAGCCTTTCAAGCTGGCTGTCATAATATGAAATGCTGTTTCTTCCATAAATCATCCTTTGTGTAAACAGCTCCATCTCAGCGCCCTGCACATCAATATTGTTTACAATCTGCCCCCTTATTGCAAAATAAATGAAGAAAGTCACTATCAGAAGGAATGGAATCCTGATAAAGGCATGAACGAGCGTTCCAAAAGTTATGTCTCCTTTCTTTTTGCCTCTTGATGTTTTTGCCATGGTATTTTTCATGCTGTAATTCCTCAATTTAATCGATTCCATAGTAAAATTTCAGTGCGTCATAGATCGCCTTTGCGGTTTTTCCAGGAGCCGACAGCAGCTCTGCATCAGGGCTGTTAATGTTTCCAAGCTCCAGCTCAATTGCCACAACGCCTGGCTCTTCCTTCAGGTTAAGCAATGGGTCAATTTTTTCAATCGGCGGGCTTGCTGAGGCAATGTCAGGGACATTTTGCAGGAGCATGTTGCCGATATTGCACCCCATTTTTTCATTGAGCATGTTCCTTATTGCAAAATCCGGGACCCAGACCTTTACAGCAGTCCTGTCATCGCTGTATTCGCCAATGCTGATTTTCACCAGCACGTCATAGCTTGTCCTTGAAAGCAATTCTTTTCTGTCGTCAATTGTCATGGTTTGGTCATCAGCAAGGTCAAAATTCAGGTCCCTTGTGGGAATAATGGTAAAATGCCCTGCCACATCATAATTTTGAAGGGAAAGCGCTATTTTTCTCGCAATCTCAGCCTCCTTGGCGGTGCCATCAGGGCTTGTCTTGCCTGTCTCTGCCCCTCCAAACACCGGGTCCAGCATGATTACAGGCTTTCTGTCAAGCTTTGTCTCAGCCTCGGGGCATTTTGGCAGGACAACGCTCAGGCATTCTTCTTCACCAACAACCACTTCTCCGCCAGAATTGCATACCTTGATTGTCGCTGGCCCGTCAAGCTCCTTGTCAAGAAACGACTTGCTGATTTTATTGTCGGCATACCAGTAATACAGGCTTCCTTTCTTCTTGTCGGCTTTTTCGCTGACAGAAAGAATTTGCGATTTGAAAAAGAAATTATAGTCAGACAGGTTGACGAGGGTCTGCGCATATTCATATTCAAGCCCGCCCGGTGAAGAGTAGGCTGCGCCAACAACCAGGCTCAGGTCCCTGGCCAGGTAATTCTTCTCAAGGGTAGTGTCTTTTTCCAGCGAAGAAAGCCAGGTGAAAACAGCCACCCCGAAGGTTACCACGAATAGCATTTCCCCAAGTACCCAAAGTACCTGCTCATTGGCATCCCCTTTCTTGCCTTTGAGGCTTCTCAGCGCCATGCTTTGGCCCTCTTTTGCATAGCCGGATTCTGTTTATGCACTATATATACTTTTTGTTGCGCGTGCCAAACAATGCTCCAGAAATTCAGTTAAGTGAATTAAAGCAAATTCCCTCATCAATTGTTTTTCTCATAATGTATGAGCTCGAAGAAGGAAGCGTGACGATGTCTGCCTTCAATGGCTGCCCGCTGCAGACACTGCCATGAATTATCCGCTCGTCCACTGCAAAGCCATTGAGGTGCAGGCCAATCCTAATCTCATTAACCCCTTCCAGCTGTTCAAGCATTATGGCATAGCCAGGAGCGTTAATTGCTTCCATGTCATCACTGCAGTCGCCAAAGGCAGCTCCTTGGCACTCATTAAGTTTTGTTATTATCAATTCGAGCCTCTCAGCCATTTTCGGATTTATCTGCCTGTAATTGCACACAGGGAGCTCCTGGCCAAGGCTATCCCTGATCCATGTGCCGCTGCCATCTGAAGCGCCAATAAGCTCAAAGCATGACCTGCCATCCTTAAGGAAAAATGTGGGGAAGCCTGTCAATGAAGTGTCATCGGTATAAACCCCGAAGCTGTGGAACATGTCAACATTGCTCAGGGCCAAAGAACTGTCAATAACGCACGGGCTGTTCGGCAAAACAGACTTGTCAGATTTGATTACATTGTCTTCATCATCCTTAAGCTTTATCTCCCTTTGCCCATCCTCGTTCAGGAGCAGGTTGTATTCCTTGTCCAGGCTTTGCAGAACTTCAAACGCAGACCTTCCCATAATGCACGGGTAATCTGCCGGGGCATCATCGGGAAGCTTGAAATTGGCCGGATAGTAATATCCAATCGCATCCTCGAATGAGTGATAAGTCCTGATGGCCATTTGTTCAGCTTCTTTTCTCAGGGTGCATTGCTCGCTGACGCTCAGGCTGTTGTCGCTTGCCACTATGCTGCCATCAACCCTATGCATGTGGAGGCTATGGTAGCCTTCGAGCTCCAGTTTAGGCTGGTCACCTATAATTATTATCCTGTTTTTTGCTTTGCCCAGCATGGGCACGGTAAGCGGCTCATTCATGATCTCTGTCAAATCATCAGGATTTTCAGGGTTTGCCTGAAGATACAGCCTTGCCCAGCCGTTTTCGATTTTTATGATATAGCCAGGGGGCAGATTGATATTGGCATAGCCGCATTGGCACAGCCTTTCATTATAATGTGGCTCATTCCTGCTCCACCAAATGTCTCCTTCACTGGCCTCGCAGTAATTTTGTGCTTCGATGTATTCCTTGAAGTCCATCCTGGCATTGATTTCGCTGTAACGCCTCGTTGTAGTGTCAGATTCCTTGGCTATGTAAATCTGTGTGTGCTTATCACCGGATGGCGTTGTAGCTGTGAATTTTTCAACATAGACATTCCTGACTCCCCAGCGTGTGCCTTCCCTGGGCCAGCATTCTCCAAAAAGCATAAGGTATTCCGATGCATAAAGATCATTAAACTCGTCGCTTCCCTCATTTGGCAAATCAAGGTAATGGTAAAACTGGTCATCGTCAGGTTTCATCTTTCCCCAATTGTCAAACAAAACGCTGTCTTTCTCTGCTGTCCCTGAAAACTGCTCAACGTCATCAAAGGTCACATAGGCCACAACTGCCTCGTCTGTGAGTGCCTGGATTGAGTCCCAATCCCCTCCCTCACTTCTGACTCCCTTGTCCCATGGTGTCACAATGTTTTTTGAAAACAGGACAAGGCATGCCTTATTGCCGCATGCCGTTGGCTTGAGATATGTCCCTCCTATCAGGTCTACGTTGTCATTGGTATTCCCATAACAAGTTGTTGTAGCCTGCAGGTTGTTATACTCCCTGTCAAAGCCGATTATTGCAAACTGTTCAGGTATTGTAATCGGCTTGCCGAACCTGGCTGCAAATTCATCATCTTCCTCCATGGCTTCATTGACGTACGTGACCAATGCATTGAAATTGCCCCTTGCTTGCTCAATTTTTGGGTCCTTGAGGAAAATGCCCAGCATTTTCCCGCCAAAATCCACAAATGCAAAGAATACAACCACTGCAAGAAATAAGCCTCCCAACTCGAGCAACATCCTTGCTACCTGCGCTTTCTTATTTTTATGCCTCCCAAGCTTCACCGCTTTTAGTATTGGAAAAATTCCCATGTTGCTCAATCTTTTGCCTAGCCAAAAAGACCAACTTTCTCACATTCTATATAGCCGACTGCAGAAGCATACAGTTCCACATAATCCTGCGTGCAGCACTGTATTGCTCCACTGTCAACAGCTTCAAAATCCTTGCACCTTGTAATCTTGCTGGTTTCAGGGTTGCTTTCGCACAAGTCAGGCATATTGTCATTGTCAATGTCAGCAGTATTTCCAAGGCCATCTCCCAGGCATGCGTCAAACCTGTCCACACATAAATCCGCATCAAGGTTTGTAAATTCATCAGCAGCATACTTCTCACAATTTTCTTTCTGGACCTGCAACTGTACCCTCCTGGTCTCTTCCATCTTTCCAGGCTTAAAATAATTCAGGGGGTCGCTGATATCAGTCTTGATGTACCACATTATAATCACAAGTACTACAATGCCTATAATCATTATGCCCAAATATTTTAGAAGCTGCCCTCTTTTTCCTGAAATAAATCTGTGGTTTTTTCCCATTGGCTTGCACTACCCCCCTCCAATTTCCTGGCTGCAGCATATTTTTCCGCTGTCGCATTTCCCGGTGTAAACCCTTGTGGAATCGCAGCTTTCTTCAGTCTGGCATGTGCCGCCCTGCGCCTCACAGCTTGTATTCTGCCTGAAAAAATCATATTTGTCCATCAGGATGAAAATGACCACAAAAATCACAACTATCAGGAGTGCAAAACCAATCAGGGTTTCGATTGTCATTTCCCCTTTTCTGTTTTCCATCTTGTTTCACCGGATTATCCGCATTAATGCCCTAATCACTGTGTTGGGCGATTTCATCATCCCAATGCCTGGCAGCAAACCTGCTTGACCTTGGTCTCCCCTTCTTCAACATCCGGGCAGTCTTTCGTGTATACCCTCAGCATTCCGGACGACGGGCAGTCCTCTGTTGCCTTTATGCATGACCCCTTGCAGTCATCAGGGGTATTCATGTTAAAGAAATTAATTTTTCCCATGAATATGAATATCAGGAATATCAAGACCAGCAATCCAAGCGCAGCCCAGATAAGCACCTCAATCGAAATATCCCCTTTTCTTTCCTTTGAGATCATGCCCATTCTTACCACCTAACATCCCAGGTTATTCTTGTTGCAGTCCGCAATAATATGCTCCTCAATATATTTTTCTGCTTCAATCTTATATATGCTGCTGGAATAATCCTTGACTATTTTGTTGCACATTTCCTTGGCTCTCTCATACTCTTCCTTGTCTGTCTTTATATTATTAGCTAATTCATGCTGCACTTTGCACTGTGTCATCTTTATTGTATCAAGCCTGCCATCTTTCCAATCATCGACAACCCCTGAGCTTTCAAGCCGTGCATACACCTCAGTCTCATATTTGCCATACTCATCAACTGATGTCCTCAAATCATTGATTTTGTTGGCAGGCTCATTCCTGCTCCTCAGGAAATACAGGTTTGCTATCTGGCTTTGCGCATCAAGCGCAAGGATTGTATTGTCACCCGAGACAACCACATTCAGCCAGTTTATTGCATTGTCATAATCCAGTCCCTTGGAGTAATATCCGGCCAAGAGAAAGGCCACAGCTGTTGCTTTTTCATCGCCATAATGTTTTGAATAATACTGCTGCAGGAGGCTGATTCCGGTTTCCGTATAGCCCGGATAAGTCTCAGGGTCTTTCTGCCCAAGCATAAAATTTGCCTTGGCCAGCATCAATTCTTTCTGGTCATCTTTGTCTTCGCTTCCCAGGCTTCCGGTTACAGACGTAAGCATCTGTGTGACGCCCAGCCAGTTTCCGCTGTCAAAATAAGCAGTGGATATCCCAAACCTGGCATGGTCAATGTAGCCTCCTGTTGGATAGCTCGTTATATAAGTGAGATACAGGTCAACTGCCTTTTGCTTGTCAATTGCAGCCACGGCCTCAGCCAATTCAAAGTTCTTTTGCTGGTCAAGGTTGAGGCGCTTAATCCTAAAGCATGCATATGAATCAGCCATGAACTTTCCTGCTTCCTGGCTTTTTCCCTGGTCAAGCATAGTGTCCATGGTATTAATGTAATATTTCTCTGGCTGGGGGCAGTTGGGGTCCAAGTTCCTGGCAGCAATCTCTGCCCAGTCATAATATCCAAACTTGATAAAAGGCACAATCACAATGATAAGGAGTGCCACTACAATCAGCTTGATGACTGTGCTCCATCCAAGCCCTTTTTTTCCAGGGAATTTTGCCATATTTAATGTTCATTTGCCCGCTTTGCCAGGCAATTTGCGCTGATCTTGTTTTCTTATCCAAACTTGAAAAATTTGAAAATATCATTGGTTGCGGGCTGAAACTTGAAATAGACAAATGCAAGCCCTGCCAGGAGCAGCAGCACGGCAAATATTATCCAGAACAACAGGCTTGTACTCTGGCCTTTTCCACAGAATTTTTCCCGTTTCATACATGCCGTCAATGCCGTGTGAGTATAAATTTTTTGTGTTTATGTGCGGGATTATGAAGGCACTTCCTCAGCGGGGCCGGGGACAAACTGCTCAGCAGGCAATTCTGTGCATCCCAACTTGACCAATTCCTCAGGCACATAAGGCATGAGGATAATGCCTGCATCCCAATCCTGGAGCTCACCACAGCCTGCATTATAGCCAATTATCGCGCCTGTGGTGCCTGTTGTGCCAATGACCAGTGAGGCCATCAAAAGGCTGCCCCCCCAGGTAAAAGGAGTGAGTATTGCTGCCACAATCCCTATAGCTCCAAAAGTGAAGCTTGTCATCAGCTTTCCCATGTAGCCTTTTTTTCCATAGGTAAAAATTGTAGCATATTCCAGCTCAGTGTTTATATCATAGCTTTGGTCATGAATCTGGCCGTAGCCTTCAACTTCCCCGCAGCCGCTCTCTGTCTTGTGCCCAAGCAGGAATGTCTGGTATTTGTAGCTGGTGCCTGGCACTGTTGTCTGGGCAAGGTAGTCATTGAAGCTCTTTGCAGATATCTTCATTCTGGCGTCAAAGCTGATTACATGGCAGATGATGCAGTAATTGCCATCGCCTTTGCCGGTGAACAAGGCATATTTTCCCTGGCCAAACTGGTCAAAGCAGTCATACATTGCATTTGCCAATTTGGCTTTAATGTCTGCCTCATCCTTATCCACAATTTCCAGCTTTTGTGTCGGGCATTTAAGCTCACTAATAAACTCCTGGCCCTGGAAATTTGCAGCGGCATACTGCATCACGCTTGTTTTGCATATATCCTTCTGGTTGTCCATTTTTTTCAGGTCCCACACTTTCTGCTGGAACACAAGAAGAACTCCCAGCAATATCAGTACAAGAATAATGACAGTTGTCAATTGCTCGGCAACCTGCCCATTTTTTCCCGGCATTTATTACACCTGCTATTGGTAGAGAACATCACACCCGTGCTCTCTCAGCACGCTGCTCTGCAAAAGCATGACTTTCGAGTCCCCGACAAGGCTTGTTTCACCGATTGCATAGCCATAATATCCTCCAATCACAAAACCGCCGCCACAGCCTATGACCACTCCGAGAGGCCCCAGGAAAGGGGTTAGCAATCCACCGAATTTGCAGCCAGCATACGTGCCTACAGCAGCGCCTCCAGCCCCTGTCATGCTCTGGACAATTGTGCCAGGCTTGTCAATGGTGTACAAGATTGCGTAATCCTTGCTTGTGTCAATGCTGTCAATGAATTGCAGCTTCATTTCCTGCGTAATCTCCCAAGTATGGTTGCTGTTAGTAAGGTAGTTGATATACCTGGTGCCGCCGTCAGGGACATTATATTGCGCCAGGAAGTTAAGAAAATTGTCCAGCTTTGCGTATTTCCTGCTAAACGAGTCATCAAATTTTACATCATAGCACACAGCGCAGAATTTATTTTTTGAGTCAAAAAAGCTCTCGTCAAAAGGCGATAATTTGCCCCTGCCCCATTGGTACCAGCATAGCCGCATGGCCTCGGCAATATGGTCCTTGGCCCCAAATTCCTTGTCTTCGTACGCGCTTGTCATCTTTGTGTCAATTAACAATTTTCTTTTTGGACATTCAATTGCAGCAATTTCAGAAGACGGGATTTCAAGGCCAATGAATTTCTTGGCCAGTATTTCTGCCCTAAGCTCAGAGTTCCTGAAAACGCTGAACCTGCATGCCTCAACCTCCTTGCTTTCCTTTGCTTTCAGGTTAAAATTGGCAATATAGATTGACCACACTAATATAAACACAGTTGTCAGAATTACATAAGGCATAACTGCAATATTCCCCTTTTTTTTCTTTGTCCGGACAAAAATATTCATTTTTCCTTTGTCTCGTGCACACATCAATCTTGCATCTGGGCACAATCATATGGGCAAGTTCTGATTAGTCCAATATCCCTATTATCTTGGCTATTATGAAAAATCCCAGCACAAGCACTGTCCCGACAATGATCAGGCCAGCTGGCGACCAAAGCCCTGAACTGTCCTCGTCGCCTTTCCGCGATTTCAGGATTTTGTTTGCCAAAATCATTAACTTCATGCCTGAATTCAAGCCCAAAGCGTATATAAAAGTTGCGGTCATAATTGCTTAATGCGATCTTATCACACCAGCCAAAATTAATTGGCCTATAGCAACATGATTCGCGGTCGTTGTACCAGCGGCTTAATCTTTCTCCGCTCTCGGTTTTGCGATGGGGGAAAAGAGAAAATTAACCCTCTCATTATCACAGTTGAATGAGGGCCGAATTAAGCCCTATGCCTTCCGCATACTGCCAATTCAATGGTTCAAAGAACTCTAACTGCCCGGCCTGCAGCAGATTTCAGTGCCAGTTGCGCAGTCTATCCAGTCCGCTCGTGAACTGTCCTGCGTCAATGGGAATGGGCAGTCACCTTTGACGCACCTGCCCCCCCCGACACCGCAAATAGACCTCTGAGCAGCCGTTGTCTCAGTGTCATAAGTCTTGCCAAAAAGGCTTATTCTCCCGGTAAAAATTGCAATTAGAACTATGAGCACAAGCAGGGCTATTGCTGCCACAATGATTGTTGTAATTGATATATCCCCTTTTTTATTCATTTTAACAACCAACTATAAAAACTATAATAATAAAACAAAGAAAATTAAAAAAATGCCTGTCAAGCCTTTATGTTGGCTTAACACAGCATTGCTGCCCTGTTGGGCACTCATAGATGTCAATTGGTGTGGGATATTCCCCTCCGCAGGCTTCCATGCATGTACCGGCTCCGCCTGTTGCAGATGAGCATTCCTTGCTCTTTGTGCTCCAAATGCCCATCCTTCCCATGAATATCACTGAAAGTATCACGAGAACAAGCAGGGCAATCGCTGCAATGATTATAACATTAAGAGAAATTCCCTGTCCTTTTTTATTCATAAACCTCACCTCTTTCAAGGCTTTCATTGTATGGGGATTTAGTTACAAGTAGTATTTAAATTTATCGTTGGCTTCTGCTCAGTTGAAAATCTCAGCTTCGCTTCGGCCAGCATCGGCTCTGGTGTAAATTGCTTTAGTGCAGGAGTTGACATCCCCGTAAGGGACATCCCCCTGTCAACTTGGCCAATCTGCTTAATAACCATCGCATATTGATGCTGGCTATATTTTCAACTGAGCCATTGGCTTCATATCTGAACAATCCCATCAGCTGCACACATCCAGCTGCACCAGCATAGTTCCTGTGCCTGTCTGGAAGAAAAACTGTCCATGCCTTTTTTCCCCTGCGCATTTTCCATATGCGCGGCCATAGACCGGGAAAACACTGCTCCCGCTCAGGGTAGTCACATTGAAAACATAATTCTTTTCCCAATACTCAAGCGTTGATGAAAGCATATAATCCATGGTATGCCTAGCATAGCTGCATGACCTGTTTTCTACCCCTCCTGCCGTATTGCACACAATGTCACCGTCGCTTGAATAGAAATCTGCGCAGTCTATGATAATATCCAGCAGTTTCAGGTTTGAACAGTCTGCAGCAGTTGTCTCGAGCATTGCGCTTATTGTATTTGAGGCCAATTCACTTTGCGTATAAACCTTCTTGGCTGATTCCGGCTCGTTTAGGATGTTGAACTTGACAATGAAGAATATGCCGAGGGCCAGGAAAACAACTATCACCGCAATCCCCAATATCTCCATTTGGGCCTTTTTATTTTTTAGTGCCATTTGCATTTTCCTCAGTTAGCATTATTCTCACCATTGGCTGTTCTCATCATTTGCTGAAAACCTCCACTTCTAGGTAGCCGAATGCATAAAATGGCGGCCTCCCGGCAACAGGGTCACCGGTTGCATTGTAAAGCGAAACAGGAATCTGCGTGGCGGCGCTTTTTGTCCACTCCCCTCCAGGCGGCTCCAGGTCATATATCACCATCTCCCCTGCATCAGGGTATATCTGCCTGACTGTTAGCTTGCTCATGAGAAACATGGGGTAATAGTATTGCTCGACAGGATTGGTTCCTGCATTGTCGGGGTCAACCCAATGCCTCAGGCTTTCAAGCTTCATAAGGTCAAAGCAGTTGTTTATCACAATATTCTCTTTTGTGCACTGCACTTCAGGCAGGAATGAAAACACCTGGGCAACTTCAACTGCCTTCAGGTCCTGGCTGCTGGAAATGGCAACACCGATGTTTCTTCTTTCTATTTGCGAATAGAATACAATCCCGAATACCAAAAGCACAAAGAACACAATCATGATTGCTATGCTTTCACTCATCCTTATTTGCGCTTTTTTTCCCATTGCTTCCCCATTCATTTTCCCATCAATAAATCAGCGGGCAGCTTTTTTGCAGCAATTCCCTGTTCATGGTGGCCAGGTTGCCGGCTTCCTTGTAGGCTTTGTTGTAAAGTTGTTCAAGGTCAGGCTGGGGCATCTTGTTCATTTCAGTTTTCATGCCATCAATTTTTGACACTGCGAGTGTATAATGGCTCGGAATTGCGCAATGCCCTTCATAAGGCGCAGCAACGCCAAACTGGTATAATCCATCAAGCGATTCTGATTTTTTTCTGTAAATGTCCGAAGCCATGTTGAATTTTGACTTTACCCTCTCAAAAACGCACCCAAAGGTTTCATGGTTGTCAGTCACAATGGCGCCGAGCATGGTCTCTTTTTTTACATATCTGTATTCCTTGTCAAGCACAAAGCCTGAGCCGTCCCAGGAGTAGAATTCCAGAATGCCCCACCCATTTAATGGATTTCCGCTCGGGGATTCCATCACAACCACATGCAACGCTGTTACATCTTCCTTCTTCATATCCACAATCCATCCTGGAACGAATCCCCCATAGGCAGACGGCCTTTGTCCTCCAGATCCGCCTTCTTCAACCGAAATAAGCCTCACTTTGTAATTATTCAGGTCATCCATGCCGCCCAAGTCTGCAATATTAGTGCCGCTGAAATATGTGACACTTATGTTATCGGGCAATAGCCTCCTCACATCATTAACATATGCTGAGTCCGGGGTAATAACATACCTTACATCGGGCGTCAGGATATACTGGAAATTGGAGATCCTGTATGGAACACTCCAGTCCAAAGACTGCAATACGAGGGTATTGTCGCTGGACTTAATCATGCTCGGTGAGAAGCTTTCACCGAGCTGGAAGGGATTTGTGCCTCCAACAGAATAGCCGTTGCATCCAAATGTTATTTCAGTCTTTGGGATAGAAATAACAAACTGCGTTCCAACGCTTTGCTTGGCGCTCACCAGGATGGTATTCAGCTTTCCCCTGATATCCACATCCCTTTTTTGGTTGGAAATTGTTCCCTGTTTTTGCACAAGCCCAACAAATAGGGTTAAAATGAGTGCTCCTGCTACAAGAATGAATATCCAGTTGAACTGTACCTCTATAACCCCTTTTTTTGATTCCATTGTCCGAGATTAAGGATTAATCAGGTATCCTTTGATTGCCTTAGGGAGCATCTGAAATAAGGACAAACCTGCCTTTTGCTTCCAGCCTTAGCCTAACCTTGCCGCCCACGCTTCTCCAGCACTTGAATCCCTGGTGGGCGCCATTGTCCACACTTATTGGCCCAATATAATGGGGGTCAAAAATTCCGCTGCCCAAAAGAAACATGTTGTTTTCAACACTGCTGTACACACTGTCCTCAATTGTCTGATACCCATTCCAGGCAGGGTCTCCTGCTGGCGGCGGCGGATTCACAGTGTCGCTCGGAAGGCTGGTAAAGCAAATTTCAATAATTTCACCGGGCATTGATAGCGACTTTATCTCAACAGTCCCGAATTCATACCCCAATGACTCAACTGCATTCGTAATGTCAGTCTTGAATTGGAGCGTTGAAACAGTCTTTGTCTGCTCCCTCATCTTGCCTATAGCATCATAGCCATAAAGGAGAATAAGCGACGTTACAATCATTGCCAGGATGTAGATAAATATCTGGCTGTTCAGCATTTGCGCTTTTGTCGCTGCACTTCCTGCCATCTTTTTGTTTCCCATTTTTCAGCCCTGCCATGCCATTATGATTTCCAAGTTAATGCATAATTTCAGCAAATATACTTTCAATAAGCACAATCTCAATAATTGTATCAGCCCATCACTTTTGATCCTTGCCCTCAGCAGTTTTTCTCAGTTCCTCAAAAATATCCTCATCTGTTCTTTCTTTCTTGCCCTTCTTATTTTTCTCTGCCTGTTCTTCGGCTTCGGGCTTTTCTGGTGCTTCACTTACAGGCTTTTTGCCTTCACTTTTTTCCGGAGCTGCCTGTGTTTTTGGCTTCTCCTGCGCCTCTTGAGGCAGCTTTGTTTCCTTTCCTATTCTGGTTTCGCCTTTTTTTGGTTCCGCTGTGGACAACCCTGCAAAGTCTGCGAGCTGGTCAAATATGTCCTTGCCTTTCTCTGTAATCTTCGCAACAATCTTTCCAGGCGTAAGTTCCCTTAGGTCAAGCCATTCCTGCTGCTGGTCAATTCCCTGGTCCCATTTTGGCGCCTCTCCTTCTTTGGCCTTGCCTTTTTCTGTTGGCCCAGCTTCCACTCCCTGCTTGCCCGCATCGACTGGCCGGATTTCCCCTGGCCGCGCCTGCGTCTTTGTTGCCTGCCCTTCAGCGAATGCCTGGAAAACTCCTTTTCTTTTTTGCAGGCGCTCCTGGGCTCTTCTTTGCATCAGGGCTTTCATCTGCGGTGTCAATGGCCTTTGCCCCGGCAGCATTCCCGGCCGTGCCATGCCAGGTTTCAGGATTCCAGGCCCCATGCCCTGCCTTCCTGCTCCAGGCAGCATGCCAGGCCTTTGCCCCTGCAGCATTCCCGGCCTTATTGGCGCCTTCTTTTCCTGGAAGTAAGTTGTATAAACATAATAGCCTCCTCCGCCCAGGAGTATGACCAGCAGCAGCAACAGCAGGTATGTCATGATGCTCCATCCCTTAACCGGCTCTGGCGGCGGGACTTCAGTTCCTGCTCCTCCCTGGTTCTCCTGCCTTTCCTGTTCCAGGAGCAGATCATAGTCTTCCTTGTATGTTCTGCCTGTTTCCTGATTTATCTCATCAGCGTCATCCAGGTTCGGGTTTGAGCCCATTTGTATTTCTATCAGGTCAGGTATCCCGTCACCATCTGTGTCCACATCCTCGGGAGGCACTTCACTGCCTGGCTCATCAGGCTCAGGCCCGCAAGTCCTTGTTTCTCCGCAATAGTCTGATTCACAGTCATCATCACTCCTGCACGATTCTCCTTCCTCGCATTTATCGCAGCTTCCTCCGCAGTCAATTCCAGACTCATCGCCATTCTTGATGCCATCGGTGCAGCTTTCCACAGCGCAAATTCTCAGCTTGGGGTTGCAATAATTGTTGCTGCAGTCGCTGCTGATGCTGCATGCCTGGCCGAGGCTGCATTTCTTCTGGCATGAGCCGCCGCAGTCAATTGCTGTTTCGCCGTTGTTGGTGTCCAATACTCCATTTTCGCAGAGTGATTTTGCACATTTGCCTTCGCTGATATCGCAGTAGCCTGAAGCACAGTCACCATTGCTGTTGCATTCGCTGTCCAATGGGCACTTTCGGGAGCATGGCCCTGCACAGTCTATTCCTTTTTCTCCCTGGTTCATTATGCCGTCGGTGCAGGTAGGTGCAATGTATGGCTGGTATGAGGTGTCAACAACAATGCCGTCGCTCAATGCAACAGTGCTCAGGCCGGCCTTATTTGTCGCATTGACCCTGAACTTGTAAGTCCCATTGGTTAGCTCAAGGTTGTCAACCTCAATCCAGGTGTCATCATCTGTTGTCTTAATCCATGCAATAATCATGCTGTTTGATCTGTTTTCAATTGTATACTGGTAATAATCAATTCCCGATTCCTCGTCCTCCGCGAGGAATTTGACCCTCAGCTCATCGTCAAGATTTGTTTTGCCAGGGTCACCGGCAGCTGCGCTGTCATTCACATACTTGAAAACAGGCGGTGTCTTGTCGCTCACAAAGGAAATTTCAGCGTGCGCAAGCTCAGACAGTGTCGAGCAATTTACCTGGAAGGACATGGTTCCGCTTTGCGAATTTGCGTACACAACTGAGTGGCTTGTCCTGCCAAAGCTCTTTGGCGAGACCAGGCCGCCTGCATGGGTGTAGAATGCGCAATCAGCGGCTTTGTTGGTTCTGGCAGTCAATGTAACAGAGCCTGTTGAGAAAAATCCTTCTGGCCCGGTTTCAATTATTGTAAATGGTATTGATGTGTCCACTGCAACTGCCAGCGGTTTTGTCATGCTGTCCAAAGCCGGCCATGTCTGGTCTTGGCATGAAACAAAATAGTCATAGTCCCCTTCATCCGGGAAGGTAATGTTGACCTTGTTTGTCAATGAATATTTGTTGAAGCTGCCGAAGTTATGCCTCATCTGGCTGAAATCCTGCAGGTCCTCATCATACCTGCATTTTGTTGGCTCATCTGTAATTGCAGTCACTTCGGTCATCAGCGTGCAGCCGCTCCAGCCGGTTGCAGTGCATTCGCTTACAGGGTTTGGCGTAGCATACAATTCAGTAATTGTAGGGGGCACGCTGTCCTGCGTGAACGCAAACCTGTATTCCCCATTGCTGCCTCTTATCCCGCTTGTTGTATTGCAGATTACAAAGAAATTATCCCCGTTGAATCCTGAAGTGCCGAGGCTGAAATTGTACAGCTTATGCTGGTTGAAATTAGTATAGTCAAACATTTCCTGGGATGCAAAGGGCCTGCTGGTTATGAAGCCATACCTGCATGAAGCATTCTGCGAGGTCCTGAATGTTATGTTGAATATGCTTGTCTGGCTCCTGCCATTTGGCGGCTCCTGCAGCTCAACATTGAAGCTGAAGTTGACTGCCATTATGCTTTCAGTTTTTCCTGGATTTCCAATCTCATCCCTTGCCCACATGTTAAATCTATACTGCCCTTCATTGAGGTCATTGTTTGGCCTGAACACAAAGAATGTGTTCCCTGAATTCTCAACCAATGACAGTCCAATTGGCGCTCCGGGCGGATAAGGGGCAAAGCTGGCATTGCTGTAATTCGCTAATTCCCCAAATGAAACCTTTATGGCTGGCCTCGGATTGCTTGTTGTCATCGGCTTGTCAGTTCCCGGCTCCAGAGCCTGCATGTCATCAACTTCAACAGTGCCTATTGGCCCGACAGTGTCGAGCATGACTGTGTAAGTGCCAATTCGCGGGAGCCTTCCCAGCTCACTGCTTGCCATTATCGTGAATGTGTTAACTCCTTCCCGTAATGTGCTGGGCACTTTGAATGACATTGTGCCGGTATTTGAATAATTCAGAATGTCAATTGCTGTGCCACCGTTCAGGGTGAGATTCGCTGAGTAAATCCTTGATGAGCCGGTAATTGTTCCTGCAACATTTACATTCGGCGTATTAATTGTAACGCTCGCGCCTGTTTTCGGGCTTGTCAGCTGGATAATCGGGCCGCTCAGGTCAACACTGAACGGATAGCTATAAGTTGTTGTCCTGCCTAAAACATCAGTTGCAGTTATTTCAACAGTGTAATTCTCTTCTGGCAATGGATCGTAAGCCGAGGACAACACCAGCCCTATTGTGCCATCGTCGCCTATCAAAACCGTGCCAGCATCTGCAATGATTCCATGGCTATTGTGCAATTTAATGCTTGACAGGTCGTGGTTCAAATCAATTCCCCAATCCGTGTATGCCCACGCCATAATCTCACGGACAGTGAGGCCGTTCACACTTTCCTCATCTGGGTACCCGGGCCAGATGACCGGCGCCCTTGTGGTATAAACAACAGTGGTGCTTGCAGAATTCCTGTTTCCTGCCCGGTCTGTCACTTCGGCCATGATTGTGTTCCAGCCGTCCCACGGCAGCCCAACCAAAAGCGTGAATTCTGTGCCATTCACATCTGCCCATCCAACAGCAATGCCATTCACAAATATCCTGACGCTTGAGTTCACTTCCACTATGCCTTTCACTTCAACTGCATTCTGGTCAGTTGGCATATCAGGAGTCGGATTTGCAAATATTGGTGCGGGAGTCTGCGTGTCAACAGTAAACCTCGCCTGTGAGCTGGCAGTCTTTGCTGAATTTGAAGCATCAGTGCACGTGATTGTGTATTCATAATCGCCGTCGTCCAGGTTGCTGAGGAATGCAGTATGGTTGAATGCCTCCAGTTTCAATGGGCCTCCAACATACCTGCTTTGCATGGAAACCCTTTCAAACAGGCTCTTTATCCCGTCGCAGCTTGCATTGATGTTCGTGGAAGCATATAGCGTTGCATTTTTCTTGTTAATCAAGCCAGCCGGCCCCTGCGACATTATTAGCAGCGGCCAGTCAAAGTTAATTTCAATGTCCGATTTCATTACATTGGAAGTTATCCTGCCTGAAATGTCCTTGCAGACAACATAGAATCCAAAGGTTCCATTCAGGGTTGAGCCGAAGTCATCTTCGGCAATCATGCTCCTGACATTTACCGAGGTATAGCCAAGCGTGTCAAACTGCTTTCCGACGCTGTACGCATATTCCTTTCTCACAGGATTGTCAATTGGCTGTATGCCTGATGTCAGATTGGAAACATATCTGCACCTGACTGCCTCATGAGCAATTGCAGTCATTGTTGTCAATGGCTCTGTGAACTGCATAACAGGATTTGGAGCCACTGCCACGCTGTTTATCTTGGGGTCAGAAATGTCAACATGCAGCCTCATCAGCTTGGTATTCACATTGTTGAAGGTATCGGCGCAAGTCATGTCAAAGGTGCTGATTCCAGCTGGCAATACATATGGGTATTCAAACTTGTGCTCAGTTCCTCCCGGCGCAAATTCTGCAATGCTCGATGCCCCGGTCACTCTCAGCTTAATTGCGCAATTTGCATTTTCATCAGTCTTCAGCTGGATTGGTATGTTCCTGTCCAGGCTTGTGTACGCGTCATAGCTTCCTTCAGGGTAAACAGATGGCTGTACAATCTGGATAACTGGCCCTGTTCGGTCGCTTGTCACATTGAAGGCAAACATTCCGGTCTGGCCCTGTTTGGTTGCTGTTATGAGCATTTCATTGGCGCCATCGATTACTGCAATGTTCATGAAGCTGAACAAGCCATCCTCTGTCAGGGTCTTGCTCGCTTTCTGCCCTCCATTTACAAACAGCTTGACAATTGTCCCGGCAGTATTGTTGGATTTCGCGCTTCCGGTCACATTGACCATGCTTGAGCCTGTAACATATGGCAATGGGGCCGGTGATGTTACAATTATCACCGGAGCGGATGTATCCTTGACAATAACCATTTCTGCAGAATTCACATTGCCTGACCTGTCAGTCACTGTCGCCCTAATCCTGTTCGGGCCTTCAACAAGGCTGACAGATGTGCGATAGGCGCTATTGGACGATAAATCTGCCTCAACAGACTGGCCAGTCATGAGGTTTTTCACAATCACAGCATTGGGCAGCAGTGGATAATTATCCCTGTAGGCTCCATAAATTTCAATTGTATCAACATTCACAACTGATTCCCTGTTCAGTATGCTGATTGTTGGCAATGCCATGTCCTGTATTGCCTGTCTCAGCACGCTTGCTTCAATATTTGTGCTGTCTTTTGCATAGATAACTACATTATTCTGTCCCGCAGCCAAAGCCAGGGAATAATCAAATGGCGAAGTGATTGGTGTCGCAGCACCATTGTGTAGCACAGCACTTTCAAGGATTGTCTTGCCTATGGAGGCATCCACCCTTCCTGCAATCCTGATGTTGCTGGCATTTGTGTAGGTCAGTGCTTCCGCTGGCATGTCTATAATTATGTTTGGCCCGGTTGAGTCAATGCTGAAAGCTGAGGCAAACTCTGTTCCGGCATTTCCAGCTTTGTCATAAGCAACAACACTGATAATATAACTGCCGTCAGCAAGCAGCGCTGATGGTGCAAAAGACACCCTCGAATTTCCGTCGTTGCTGAGTGTCCCTTCTATTTCCACTGCGTCTTTTGTCAGGATTATTTTGCTTTTGGTGAAATCCAGGCCGCTTCCCCCTGTCTCATCTGACAAGTAAGCGCGTATGGCACTGGCATCTTTTCGGACTTCACCTGCAGCAGGTTCAACAGCATCAACAATCGGCACGTGTGTATCAAGCCTTGCTGTTTTTTCTGCATAAGCCTTGTTGCCAGCAGCGTCAAACGCAGCAATGGCCACTTTATGGATTCCATCAGTTGGCAGAGTGACTGTATCTGCAAATTCATTGTCAATTATTCTTAATTCCTTGACGAAATCACCATCAACATACAGCTTGATAATCATGCCGTCGGTTGTCCCGGCAATTGGAATTTCAGCAATCCTGGACAGGGTTGGGATTGTGAATGCCAGGCCAGGAGGTGTTGAATCCTGCTCAATATTGAATGTGTCCTGGTATGTTCGTCCTGCTTTGTCTGTAATCCTGACAGCAATGGCATTCAGCGTGTTTTTGGGCAAGGCAATGCTGTCAAAGCTGAAAGTTCCCTGGTCATCAGCGTCAACGCCATAAGTAATCTTTCTATATTGCGACGCTGGCGACACCAGCTCAATTTTGTCAACATATCTGTCAGCATACCTGCCATTGACTGTTATCGATGTGGCATTTGTGAGCAGGATCCTGTCAAGTTCCACAACAGGCAAGTCCATATCAACATAGAACCTTGTTGCATAAGGCGCAAAATTGCCTGCCGTGTCGGTCACTCCTACCATCAATGTGCTTTCTCCCTCAAGGGTTAAGCCATCATTTTTGAATTTAAATGACTGCGATCCTGTATTTTCAATCATGGGCAATGAAGTCACAGTGTCATTGTTCTCTATCCTTACATCTATCTGCTCTATTTTCTTGTTGAATGCAACAGACACAATCGGGCTGGGCTCCATTATAAATGACTGGTCTGCCGGATAAACAGATGTCATGATTGGTGCATTGGGATCATAGAAGAATTTCCATGCAACGCTGCCCAAATTACCCGCGTTGTCCTTCATCAATGCACTTAAGTCATAGCTTGCGGCTTTCCCATCAGGCGAAGCCAGCAATCCCATGGAATAATAGAACGACAGGTTTCCATAAGTCGCATCCCCCTCGAACTTGACACCTTCATTAGAGCTGAATGTTGCTCCCCTTATTGAGAATGAGCCGCTTGAGCTATTCAGTCCGGTTCCATAGTCCGAGGCAAAAGCCTTGATTGTTGGCTTTGGATTATTAATGCTTGTCGCAGCAACTGGATATATTCCTGCCATGCCAGGCTTCACATTATCATGCACAACCATTATGCTGTCGGAGACAGCATAATTCCCGACATCGTCGTAGGCATATGCCCTTATCACATTGGCATTGTTCTGGTCAAGCGTAACAGCCTTGCTAAAGCTTGTTCCAGTGGCAACAAAGCTGTAATTTCTGCTTCCAGCAGAAATTACAATGCTTGCCGTGTCGCTGCTTACTGTCCCTGCAAGTGTCAATGATGGCAATGCAGTCATGAAGCCATTGGCAGGATAAGTAATGACAGGCTTCTCCGGCCCGACATTGTCATACTCAACATTGATCTGCGCATATGCATAATGCCCAACCTTGTCCCATGCAGACAATGAAACATTGTTCATCCCGGCAATCAATCCGGCATTCTCTGTTATTGTGCTTCCAGTGCCCTTGGAATTATACTCTTTCTCCAAAATGCCATTTACCCTCAGTTCAACCCTGTCAACATTTTCCTCAGTATACCTAAAGCTGACATCCAGATTGCCAACTGCAACCTTCCTGCTTGTTGTGACAAATGAAACAATCGGCACTTTAGTGTCAACAACAAAGCCAACTGAAGCAGTTGCAGCATTGTCCAAGGCATTCTTTGCCGTAACTGTGAAAGTATAAGCCCTGTCTGCCAATAAGCCAGTTGGCTTATACACAAATGTTGTCCCGTCGCCTGAAACCAAACTTAATGTTGCCCCTGCCAATGAAACGCTGCTTACAGTAACATCCTCGCTCGCAACAACAGTTATCTCAGGCATGTTATTGCCAGTAAAGCCGTCCTTCTCGCCAGCAACAGAAATTGCAATGCCCGGCACGCTGTCATCCACAGTGTAACTAATCTTCCTGCTTGCGGCATTGCCTGCCCTGTCCTTCAGCCTGATTTCAATGCTGTGCAACCCTTCGCTTGTGTCAGTCACAGTGTAGCTTACACTGCCAGCCCCAATGCTGCCTGTCGGCATAACTATAGCATCATCATAATACAGCTTCACGCTTGCCAGATCAATGCCTGACAATCCAACATCAGCATAATTGAACCTTATCCTGATATTCTTGCTGTTCCTTATGTCGCCATCATTCACAGTTGAATAGGAGGGGTCAACAGATATTTCCGGCACTCTTGTGTCAAGGATCACATTTAAGTCGCTGCTTGCCCTCAAATTGCCTGCTGCATCATTTGCAGTCAGCCTTATGCTGTTGCTGTCCTCAACCAAAACCGCATTGATGTCAAACGCGCCATAGACTCTTGATGCGTAAAGGTTGACCTTTGTCCCAGTTAGGACCTTTGCGCGCAACGGAGGCTCGAAAGTGATTGCAGTAAACCCGGCATTCAATGTTCTTCCTGTAATCCTGTATTCCCCATCATGGCTGATGAATTCAAGATATTGCAATGCCGGGTCTGCCATATCGCCATGGACAATTATTGAAGACAGCCCTTTTTCTGCTTCAGTGTACAAGATTGTATTTTTTAAAGGCAAGCTTGTATAAATCGTTGCAGGATATGAGCCATGGACAGCGGATGGAGGGGTGAACACCACGGCATTCAAGGCAACTGCATCAATCACAATCCCATTTATCAACAAGTTTGGATTGCTTGTGTAGGGGGGCAATGGATTAATGAATAATTTTGTGGGGCCAATTGTATCCAGGGCAATCCTAAACTCACTGCTCCATTCACCGACATTTCCTGCATTGTCATATGCCCTTACCCTAAATGAATAGCTTCCATCCCCGAGCAATGTCAAGGCAATTGATGGATCAGTTATTATTCCGGCAGTTTTCCTGACACCGTTCAAATACAGCTCAAACTCATATTGCTCTATGCCCGAGATGGAGTCTTCGCCTGTCCATGACATTGCGAGAATATTGTTATTTGTCAATTGATCGGGAACATGGCTAAGGCTGACCAAGCTTGTTATTCTTGGCAATTCAGTGTCAACCTTGAATCTGCTTGTATAGCCTGCGCTATTGTTGGCAAAATCAACAATGAAAATGCTAACGTCAACCTCTCCGGACAGGACAGCCAGGCTGTTCCAGAATTTAAAGGTTTGATTTGCGGCATTTATATTTTCTATCAGGCCATAATCCAATGTGCTTCCTGCATTTTCAAGCAGCATCGTTATTTTCCTGACTGGCTCATTAAACGAAACAATAACTTCAGGATTTGCAACATTGGCATACTCATCAAGCCCTGGAATTATCTGTGTTATAGTTGGCGCATCAGGGTCATAATAGAACTGCCATGTCCTGCTTCCAGTCTGTCCAAGGCTATCCGCCATTGATGCAACAACTGTGTACAGCTTGCCCCTTCCATCTGGGGATTTGGCTAATCCTGCAGAATAATAATACTCAAATTCACCATTGGATTGAGTTCCAGAGTAAGATACTCCATCATCTTCGCCAAAGACAACCCCGTTAATAGTTATTTGCTGGGTGCCCGCTAAAAGCCCAATGCCTGAATCAGATGCAATTGCCCTGAACATTGGCTTGTCATCATTAATGGTGGTGCCTGAAATTGGCAGCAAATCTGTAATTACAGGTGGCCTGTTATCATGCAGGACATTTATCGGGATTGACTGTGTCGGATTGTTGACATCGTCATAGGCAATTGCATAGATGCTTGTTATGGAATTGTCAGCAAGGTTAATGCTCTTGCTGAATGATGTGCCGGAAAGGGATATTGGATATTCCACCCCGTTTACAAACAAGCTAAGCTCGCTGGTGTCCGAACTCACTGTGCCAGTAACTGTAACTGGCCTTGCTGTTGTGCCAAATCCGTCATATGGGAATGTGATATTTGGCGCACCAGGCCCGGCGTTGTCATAATTGATTGTAATCTGGGCACTTGCAGTGTGGCCCACTTTGTCAACTGCTTCCAGCGATATGATATTATTCCCTGGCACAAAAGTTATGTTCTCAACAAGATTGCTGAAGCTTCCAGAAGCTGTATATGGATTGCTTGGGCTGTCAAACTGTATTCCATTAACCTTCAAAATTGCCTGCTCAAGATTTATCTCATTATAGCTGAATTTGACAATCTCACTGAACTGCGCAGTCTTCCTGCTTGTTGTGACAAATGAAACAATCGGCACTTTAGTGTCAACAACAAAGCCAACTGAAGCAGTTGCAGCATTGTCCAAGGCATTCTTTGCCGTAACTGTGAAAGTATAAGCCCTGTCTGCC